>CAEZYU010000026.1_pt1 | contig 22000 bp, 16 predicted proteins | sample 7265681 | NCBI WGS metagenome assembly CAEZYU01 (sample SAMEA6813940, study PRJEB35770) | freshwater metagenome | biome: Freshwater; feature: Freshwater reservoir; material: water | place: Czech Republic | collected 2017-04-14 | depth 30m m | reverse complement strand
GGGCAATGCCTTCGCCAGTCATGACATCGCAGGCGGCAACTGCATCGCCTACAAAAAGAGCCCGTTGGGTTGTCGGAACCATGTTGTCTACACGGGCCGGAATCGGCCACGCCCGATGGGGCTCCTCGGGCACAAAATCGGGGCCGAGTATGGCTCGAATATGTGGCCGGTCGAGCAGGTCCAGCCACAGCGCCTTCATCTCTTTGGTTTTGCGAACCCCATCGCGCTGAATCCCAAACCCAATATTTGCTCTGCCTCCTGGCAAGGGAAATGACCAGAAATACCCGGGGAGTAGGTCAGCTTCAAAAGAAATAAACAGGTCTTTGGCAGCCACGGGACCAACCCCAGAGATGTACTGCCGAAAGGCATGCCATTCACCTAAGTAACCCTGCGTAGAAACGCCGAGGTGTTTGCGTAACGGCGACCACATGCCATCGGCTCCAATCACCCAGTTCGCTCGGATCACACCAAGGTTCTCTACCTCTGCGGTAATGCCTCGGGAGTCTTCATGCGCAGCAACTAAGGCATGGCCGTCGAGTACCTCGGCACCTTCTTTTCGTGCAAGGTTCAACAGCGCCTGGTCGAGGTCTTTGCGTGTGGCGATAGCCGCAAAGGTTCCCCCAGTTCGGGGCAGTTCGAACAACCGTGTCGTACCAGAGGGGGAGCGCACCCAGCAGTCTTGTGCATCTTGCCAAGACTCAACGTTTTCTGGGAGCAAGCCAAGCTCCTCTAACAATCGAAGCGCACCGGTCGTCAGGCCATCCCCGCAGATCTTGTCTCGGGGGAACTCCGCTTTGTCTATGACAACTGCCTCAATGCCTGCTCTGGCCAAGGTGATGGCCGCAGCCGATCCGGCCGGGCCGCCTCCAACAATGAGAACCTCGACGAATCGATCGGGTTTCTGAGTGGCTTCCAAACTCAAACTAGGTCCAGAAGTTCGTCGTAGGCAGTTCTCAGGCATTCCATAAAGACGTCCTTATCTGGCACGGCCGCCGGATCAAGGTTGACGCCAATATTCAACTCATTCTGATAGCTGAGCAGGGTGATGTTTACTGCTGCTCCAGCTAGTGGCCCGAACGGGTAGACAGCGGTGACCGGAATCCCCTGCAGGTAAATTGGGATAGGCGAGCCAGGTACGTTTGAGGCTTGGAAGTCCAATCCCTTCATCATGCTGCCAAAGACTTGAGTGACAACGGTGGTCGGCAACTTGTTCAGGATTCCAGACAGGGGCTCGACGAGTTGATTTGCTGGCTCGTCTCGCGCAGCAATTGCTCGTTCACGAATGTGTGTCATCAGCTCGGTCAGATCCTCAAAGTCGATCTGAATCTCAAAGCGGGCAGGGACGAACGAGTTGCCAGACGTAGTTGAGGCAGAGTCGCCTCGAATATTGATGGGCATTCCCATGCGAAGGGTGCCCTGTTCGGCACCATGGTGCATGTGGTAGAGCGACATGCCACGCGCAATCCCAGACAAGAAAGTGTCGTTGATCGTTCCACCAATGTGGTGGCCCACCTTCTTGGCCAGATCGAGTGGCATCGACAGCACATCAAGGCTGTTCGACAGTGTGCGGCGAGTCATGATGGCCGACAGAGGGGTTCCCTCAGGGCGAAGAATCCGCCCGGCAGAGGCAATCAGCTCGGCCGAAGAAGTAACGGAGGAAGCTGGATCAGACAATGCGTCCCGAAGGGAACTAGCGCCGGCGGAGGACATCTGAAATGCAAAAGCGAGCTGCCTTCGAGACTCGTGTTGAAACGCATCCATAAAGCGCTGGCCTTGGTTCAGTACATGTATGTCTGGGGCATGAGGCATCTTGCGCTCTGCAGCATCGGGAGTGAGCTCAAAAAGCTCCAGCATGAGCTCGACGCCACCCACGCCGTCGGTGATTGAGTGGTGAAACTTCAACACGATTGCTGACTTACCGCCAGCGAGGCCCTCTACAATCGTTGCCTCCCACAGTGGCCGAGCGCGGTCGAAGCCTTGCATTGCAATCGGGCCGGCCATATCAAGAAGGTCTGCCATCGAACCGGAGCCCGGAACCCGTGCAGAGCGAAGGTGATAGCGAAGGTCAAAGTTGGGGTCGAATTCCCAACGCGGGGGAGCAAGCGAGAGCGGGTTGCCGCGCACTCGTTGCCGTAGCCGTGGGACAACTCTGCTAGCTCGATCGAAGGTGTGATGCAGTTGGTCGGAACGCAATTCGCCGTCAAGCACCATCAGAGTGGTGACGGTAGAGCGCAGCATCGGATCTTTCTCGATACTCCACATCAGTGCATCTTGGTCGCTCATGCGATCCTCGAAAGTCACCGATTGACCCTGATTGGTTGAAGTTCCCTCTATGCCCATAACTCTTCCTCAGCGATCTTCGACGATCACTCCATACTAGAGATGCTGAGGGGGTGCTGTTTCGCGCGGGCTCTCAGCTAGGTTTCAAGCGGCCACACGCTGCTGATGGGGCGGAGCTAGTGCGGGGTCTCACCACAATCATATTTTGCCCGGAATGTGTCCTTTTCAGTGTGACCATCCACAAAGGTTCGGGTGCGTTCGGTAGATACGCTTCCGCAGCCTGAAGTGGGGTTCTGTGCAGTTTGTTCGCCCTTTGCAAAAGGAGTCGACCACAAGCTCACAGTGAGCGAAGTATTCGTATAATTCGGCCAGATCACAACGCCATAAGGGGTTTCGTTGCGAATCTTTAGATCCACACTTGGGTAGGCCAACGTTGCTTCGCGTCCAAAGGGGTACCTGCTGATGTACTTGGAGTGCGCTTTGTAGGCAGGAATATCTAGACCGCCAAAGAACGCAGCGTTAAACGTTGTGGTTGCAAACTGACTCACTCCACCGCCGATATCAGTAGCAAACTCGCCGTCTTGAATCACGCCGCCCTCAACGAATCCTTTTGCAGTGGTGCGTTTGCCAACGGTGTCATTTACCGAGAAGGTGGCCCCAGGCGGAATGAGCGTGCCGCGGACTATGTCGGAGATTTGATGGATATTGGTTACCCGTGACTCGCAACATTTGTGCTTGGTTGTGAATGAACCAATGACTTCTTTGACGCCAAGCCCTGCAGCCCAGTCACGGCCTTGCTGAGCAGTCTCGACCCGAGTTGGCAAGTCGATGGTGGTCTGGCCTGCAAGAAGGCCGTCCACGATCTTTTGCGGGGCTTCTTCGGTGCAACACACCTGAGCGTCCTCGCCCCCAACAGGGGTAGGCACGCCATCAACGATGTCGAAGCGCACCTTCGTGGGGTTTGGCTGAGAGGGATTCTTCGATTCGAGAATCAACGACACTGATTCGGGCTTCATTGACAGTTTTGGAGTAGCACCCTCACTCGTGAGAATGAAGGCTGGGCGGAACTCTTTGCCCTCAACTTCAATCTTTGTGCCACCGGCATTCAAGTTGACCGGCCCAGCAGTAACAGCGTTGGCCTGATCCACGAGCGTTTGCACTGATGCGTCGGTGAGTAGTGGGTCGGTAGTTGTTGGCTCGACTTTGATCTTGATTGGCTGCGAGATGTCTGACACGGACTGTGGAAGCGCACTCACCACGTCGTTCATCGTGATTTCGGTCCCTGGGGTCCCTGGCACGAGTGTGACAGCCTCTTCAGTAGCGGTGATGCTTGGCTCAACTGGCAAGGAGCGGCGTTCTCCCTGCAGGGCAACAAGCGAGGGCGTCAGTTTCTCGCTGTCTACGCTCAAGGCGATATCTGCAGATCGTTCACCAAACAGAGACTTGAACCAGCGGACGGGTCTCGTAGGCAGCGGCTCTATACGGCCGATGTTGTTGATCTCCGTCGCAGTCGCCTCAACGTCCATGCTGAGGCCAAGTTCGCCCGCAGTGGTAATCATGTTGTTTGAACCAGACTGGATCTGCACCTTGGTTTTGGGCAGTTGCTCTGCAAGAGTCTGCAGCTCTGCATTGAGCTCGCTCGGGGTGCTCCCGCCTACCTGGACTCCCGCAACCGACACGTTTCTTGCAACTTTGTCGCTTGTGAGCCAGTGATCCAAACCCCAAGCAGCAGCCAGTAGGACAATCAGAACTAGCGGAGTTGCCACCACCATAAGAATGATCTTGTGGGCCTTAGTCACCCATCAAGGTTCGCGCATTTTCTTGCTCGACTCGCGGCAAGACCCAACAACATTCACAGGTTGGAGCGCTAGCCTCGACGTTTACTGAAACTGCGATCCCTTACAAGCTAGAAAAGAGTGAGGTCTTGTCTTCGCGTGCCGCGCAGGACCTCGTAGTTCACCTCAACCCAGGTGAGCCCTCTAGCTTCGGCCAGCACCTTTGCCTGGGGCTTGATGATCTGCGCCACAAACACCCCCCGGATGCCTCGAAGCTTTGGGTCGCGCTCCAAGCGCTCAAGGTAGCGAACAAGTTGCTCCACGCCATCGATGTCTCCGCGGCGCTTAATCTCAACTGCCACTGCTTGACCCGAGGAGTCTCTGCACAGCAGGTCAACAGGGCCAATATCGGTGGGGAACTCCCGGCGAATGAGCACGAGGTCCTGCGCAATTGCTGAGGGGTCGGCTGCGAGCAGTTCCTGTAGATGTGCCTCAACCCCGTCTTTGGTAAGCCCCGGATCTAATCCGAGTTCTTGGCTGACATCATTCAATTTTTCGAATAAATGAATGATGAGCTGCTCGCCCTTGGGGTTGGTGACTGTCCAATGGTCATCGTGCTCAACTAGGCGGTTGGGTGCATTCATCCAGTTGAGCGGTTTGTAGGCACCGCCATCGGCGTGGATCGCAACACAGCCGTCGGCCTTTACCATGATGAGACGCACTGCCTCGGGAAGATGCGCAGAGAGTCGCCCCTCGTAATCAACTGAACACCGAGCAATGACGAGCCGCACAGCCGCACAGTGTAGGCGGCAATGAGCTAATGCGGGAGTTAGCGGGAACTAGAAGACAGCCCGGGAATTCGCAGCGAGATGTCGTTGCACTCTGCGCAGACCTCTTCAGGGATGATTCCGGCTCGCATCAGCAGAGCAAAGATTTTGCAGCCCAAGCAGAAGCCGAACGCAGCCTCAAGAAAAGCAGCGAGAACGAGAAAGGCCAGCACAATACGTGCAGCACTAGAGGCACCTGCAAGCCACAGGCCCGAGGCCGTCAGCGTGAATGCAACGCCGATTGCCTGTGCAAACCGCTTAGGAGGCCCGGGTACCAGCTTCTCAAACTGCGGAAGTCTTGGCGCAACCGCCTTGGTTGCGATGAGGCCGAGCGGGCTACATCTGGGACCGCATGCTACACGGGCCAAGAAGCCATAGGTCAGGGGAATAAGCACCCATCCCCATCCAAGGCCAGCAGCTAGAAGTCCCATGAACACCACGCCAGTTGCCACCGCTCGAGCGGCAACATCATTGACGGGGTTTGGAAAAGAAAAGAACGAGGCTTCTGAACTCACATGACTACGTTAGAGCTCTAAACCCGACCAAACAAGTCGGGTTTAGAGAAATCTAGCGACTCTCAGGAAAGCTTGGCGCTCTTGATGGCCTTCGTGAGACGTGCGCGGGTTCCGGCATCAAGTGCAACCTTGCGCAAGCGCACTGCCTGCGGGGTGACCTCAACACATTCATCCTCTGCCAAGAACTCAAGCGCCTGCTCCAAAGACTGCCGGCGCGGTGGGGTCAAACGCTCGGTGTTGTCTGAAGAAGATGTGCGCATGTTGGTGAGCTTCTTCTCACGGCAGATGTTCACGTCCATATCTTCGGAGCGTGAATTCTCGCCGATCACCATTCCCTCATAGACCACATCGCCGGGGCCAACGAACAACGACGCGCGCTCTTGAACCTGCACAACGGCGTAGGCAGTCACGGGGCCAGACCGGTCGGCCACGATGGAACCACGATCTCGTGATCGAATCTCGCCAAACCATGGCGCCCAACCGTCAAAGATCTGATGCAACATGCCCGTGCCGCGAGTCTCTGTCAAGAACTCTGTGCGAAAGCCCAGCAGGCCGCGAGCAGGAACTCGCTGCTCAATGCGTACCCATCCGGTTCCGTGATTGACCATATCTACAAGTTGACCCTTGCGGGTTGCAAGCAGTTGGCTCACAGCACCCAAGTACTCCTCAGGGACATCCACCGAGACAGACTCGACGGGTTCATGGATCTTGCCGTCAATCTCACGTGTAACTACCTGTGGTTTGCCCACATTCATCTCGAAGCCTTCGCGTCGCATGGTCTCAACGAGCACTGCTAACTGCAACTCACCACGAGCGTGAACCTCCCAGGCGTCAGGACGCTCGGTTGGGTTCACCCGTAGGCTCACGTTTCCGACAAGTTCAGCGTCAAGGCGGGCCTTGATCTGTCGGGCAGTAACTTTGTCGCCCTCTCGGCCATTGAGCGGAGAGGTATTGACTCCGATTGTCATCGACAAGCTGGGCTCGTCAACGGTAATCACGGGCATCGGGCGAGGATCCTCGGGGTCGCTCAAGGTCTCGCCGATCGTGACATCTTCGATTCCTGCCACAGCGATAATTTCACCGGGGCCAGCTTCGTCTACCTCAATACGCTCATGAGTCTCGGTCACATAGAGAACCGCCACCTTGGCTCGCTCGACGCTGCCATCAGTTCGGCACCAAGAAACCTGCTGCCCTTTGCGGATAGTTCCGTGCAACACGCGACACATGGCCAAGCGGCCCACGAACTGACTCGAATCCAAGTTGGTGACCCACGCCTGCAACGGGTGATCGGGCTCATAGGTGGGCGCCGGCAAGTGAGTTACGAGCAACTCAAACAGCGGAGTCAGATCCTCTTCAAGATCATCAGGGTCCTGGGGGCGAGTCATGCTCGCTCGGCCTGCCCGACCATTGCAGTAGATGACTGGGAAGTCGATCTGGTCAATGTCTGCATCGAGATCCATAAACAGATCCTCGACCTCAGAGACCACCTCATCGATTCGAGCATCGGGACGGTCGACCTTGTTCACTGCCAAAATGACGGGCAGGTTCAGTGCGAGCGCCTTGCGAAGCACAAAGCGCGTTTGGGGCAGCGGCCCCTCGGACGCATCAACGAGCAGTACCACTCCATCGACCATGGTGAGCGCACGCTCAACCTCGCCGCCAAAGTCAGCGTGGCCAGGCGTGTCAACAATGTTGATCTTGACTTCCTCACGCCCTTCACCCGTCCATCGAACGGCGGTGTTTTTCGCAAGGATCGTGATGCCCTTTTCACGTTCTAGGTCGGTGTTGTCCATGATGCGGTCGATCTCGGCAGCACCCTCTCGGAACGCACCTGACTGACGCAACATGGCATCCACCAAGGTGGTCTTTCCGTGGTCAACGTGAGCGATGATGGCAACGTTACGTATGCCCTCTACGGGAACGCGTGTGGTAGTGAGATCAGCAGAGGCAGAAGGTGAAGTCATAAAACAATCCGGTCGTGGGTGCGCGCAGCGCTAGAAGGGGGACATAACAGTGTGCACGATTTGGGGCCTCAACCCCGAACTCATTGCTGTGACACCCGACATCTAGGCGATTTAGCCCCGAAATTACTCAGGATTCGAAGCAAGCAGCTTGTGTCTGCTCAGGTGTTTCTTCGGTCAAGACGCTGACGAATCAGGTCGCGGCGCTCACGAAGGTCGCTATACGTCAACCCCGCTCCGTCAGACAGATCGATGCCGGTGTTGCGAGAGATTGTTTCTGCGTCGATCTGAAAATCCATTGCACTCCCGCCGACTTCGGCCGCTAGGCGCTCTCCGTGGGTTACAGCGAGGTAGGTCGACAAGGCTGCGATCTCTGCGATGAGGTCAAGGTCCGGAGCCAAGGTGGCCATCGCTCCATCTAGGAACACCAAATTTTTCACGTACAGCATCAAAATCTTGGGGAGGCGAGCACCCATACCGAGCAACGCTTTGATCACGCGTTGCAACTCGCCGACGAGTTGCTCCTGAGACAAAGTGGTGGGGTCAACTGGCTGTTCATCAAGATGCAGTTCCCTAATCACATCATCAAGATCAGTGTCTGGCGGAAGGGCACCCAAGTCTCTAAATGCTGCAAGCTGGCCTTTGATGTCTCCGGTTGCCCCAGTCATCATGAGTCGTAAGAACGCAGTGCGCTCAAGGTCCGTCATGCGAGCAGTAATTCCAAAATCCAGCAGCGCAATTCTGCCGTCGGTCATCACAAAGAGGTTTCCGCCATGTAGGTCGCCGTGGAAGATCCCATGAACCATGCAGCTCTCGGTAAAGCCAGTCATGCCGATGCGGAGCACCTCATGGGTGTCGATCCCGGCCGCTTGCATGGACTCCAGATCATCAAAGCCAAATCCACTCAGGCGTTCCATGACGAGAACGCGCCGAGTGACTAGCTCGGGGTGAGGCCGTGCAATGACCATGCCTCGCTGGCCAAGTTCGGCAAACGAGGCTGCAACGTCGAGCATGTTTTCTGCCTCAAGGCGAAAGTCGAGCTCTTCAGTGATGGTTTCTGCAAAGAGTTCAACGAGCGCCGGGGGATTGGCCAGTGCGGCGATCGGGATTCGGCCGACCAAGAATGGGGCGAGCCAAGACATGACCTTTAAGTCGGATTGCACCTGAGTGCGGATGGTAGGCCGTTGTACTTTCACAACGACCTCTTCGCCAGTAATGAGCTGAGCCGAGTGAACTTGCGCAATCGAAGCTGCAGCGATGGGTGTGCGCTCGAAGCGTGAGAACACGGTCTCGAGTGGTCGCCCAAGATCGGCCTCGACTACAGCGCGTACCGAATCAAAGGACTCAGAAGGAACCTGATCACGGCACGCCTTGAACTCTTCAACTAGCTCAGTTGGAAAGAGTCCCTCTCCGCTAGAGATGACTTGCCCCAACTTGATATAGGTGGGACCAAGTTTTTCTGCTGCTGAACGCAACCTCCGTGACAAGCCCAGTCGTGAAGCAGACCCGCCGCGGCGGCGGTCAATAGCGGCCCATCCAAGAACTGCCGAGCCGAGATGTAGCGACACCACCGCAAGGCGGCCCGGAGGGGGAAGGCGGCGCTTTGCAGTGAGTTGCGGAACCAGACGGCGTGTATTTTCACGCAGCAACACAATGCCGGCAGTCCACGTGAGTTGGCTGCGATTGATCACCCAGGGGCCCTGATCAGAGAAGGAATACTCTGCGACATCTGCTGAAACAGCGGCTTTTGAGTTGGGTAGTTCTTCGGGAAGATCGGAAGTTGAGATGCCAGCCATAGGACTAGTTCACCACGGCAAGGACTTGTTCAGTATTCACCGGACGACATATCAGCAGGTCGGGCAGATAGGGGTCGGCCCGATTGTAAACAAGTGGTGACCCGTCAAGGCGTGTGCATGACAGCCCTGCGGCGGTTGCGACAGCAACAGGTGCGCAAGAATCCCACTCGAACTGTCCGCCGGAGTGCGGGTAAATGTCGGCCTCGCCGCGCAAGATCGCCATGGCCTTAGCCCCGGCGGATCCCATCTCTACAAGATCAGCGTTGAGTGCTTCTGCAATCTCTAGAGCCTCTGCTGGCGGCCGTGAACGACTCACAATGACTCGTAGAGGGGTTCCGGCCTTGGGGAGTGCTGGTGGGTTATCTGTAGAGAACACGATGCCCAAGCCAGGCAATGCAACGGCACCGGCAGTTGGGACTCCGCCTTCAACTAAGGCCACGTGGACTGCCCAGTCGGATCTTCCCTCACCAAACTCGCGAGTTCCGTCCAGTGGGTCAATCACCCAGACGCGCTCGGCGCTCAGGCGCGCAGGGTCTAGGCGATCCGCCTCGGATGACTCCTCGGACAGCACTGAGTCAGTTGGTCGACGGCTAGTCAGTTCCATCATGAGAAACTCATGGGCACGCCGATCCCCTTGGTCCTTGATCTCGGACTGGGTAGCGTCTCGCTGCTGGAGTTCGGCCCGCACTTTCAACAGAAGTTCCCCAGCAGAGCGTGCAAGTTCGGCTGCGAGAAGGTGATCGTCGGGGTGTGCCATCGGCAGAATCTAGGTCAAGCACTGGCCATCTTCTGCATGTTTGCAAGCTGATCTGGTGCTCAAGAGTGGTTTGGGGCAATTCAATCGCTATATTTCATGCTCAACGCAGACCGGGGTGGCCTTCAGGGCTTCAACTGCAAGGCGGTGCCCCTAGCCGCTATCAACTTTTCAGATTGGCTGTGCAGTGAACTACGAACTCTCACATCTCAAGACGCTCGAATCGGAGTCGATCCACATCATCAGAGAGGTCGCAGCGGAGTTTGAGCGGCCGGTGCTGCTGTTCTCTGGCGGAAAAGACTCGATCGTTATGCTGCGATTGGCAGAGAAGGCTTTTTGGCCAGCCAAGATTCCCTTCCCCGTGATGCATGTTGATACGGGTCACAATTTCGAAGAGGTCTATGAGTATCGGGACCGGCGCGTTGAAGAGCTCGGTATCAAACTCGTTGTTGCTTCAGTCCAAGACTCCATTGATAGCGGCAAACAGGTCGAGCAAAAAGGTCCGAGGGCAAGCCGTAACCAGCTACAAACGATGACCCTGCTTGATGCGCTTGAGGAACACGGCTTTGATGCCGCCTTCGGTGGAGCTCGGCGAGACGAGGAAAAGGCCCGCTCAAAGGAACGTGTGTATTCATTCCGAGACGAGTTCGGGCAGTGGGACCCAAAGAATCAGCGCCCCGAGTTGTGGAGCCTCTATAACGGCCGGCACTTGCGTGGCGAGCACATTCGTATCTTTCCGCTCAGCAACTGGACTGAACTCGACATCTGGCAGTACATCGCCGAAGACGGGATTGAGGTTCCGAATATCTATTACGCACATGAGCGTGAGGTCTTTGAGCGCGATGGCATGCTGCTCGCTGTGACTGAGTTTGTGACCGTGATGGAGGGGGAGAAGCCAGAAACCCGAACCGTGCGTTTTCGTACGGTTGGAGATGCCTCCTGCACAGGAGCGGTTGAGTCCGATGCGAGAACAGTGCAACAAGTAATTGATGAGGTGTCAGCAACACGGGTCACTGAACGTGGCGCAACTCGAGCTGATGACCGGGCATCTGAAGCAGCCATGGAAGATCGCAAGCGTCAGGGGTATTTCTAATGAGCGAATTGCTACGGTTTGCAACGGCAGGGTCTGTAGATGACGGGAAGTCCACTCTCATTGGCCGTCTGCTCTTTGATTCCAAATCAATCTTTGAAGACCAGATGGCATCGGTGGCAGATGCAAGTGAGCGCATGGGCCTTGAGGGGCCCAATCTGGCGCTGCTGACGGATGGCCTTCGTGCCGAGCGTGAACAAGGAATCACCATTGACGTTGCGTATCGCTACTTCGCAACTCCAAAGCGAAAGTTCATCATCGCCGATACACCCGGGCATGTTCAGTACACGCGAAACATGGTGACTGGTGCATCGACTGCAGACCTTGCCATTGTGCTCATTGACGCTCGCAAGGGTGTGCTTGAGCAGTCTCGCCGGCATGCATTTATTGCTTCACTGCTGCGGATTCCCCACCTAGTAATTGCAGTGAACAAGATGGATCTTGTTGATTATTCCGAGGAGCGGTTCAACGAAATTGTTGAGGAGTTCGGTTCCTTTGCCGCCAAGTTGGAAATCTCTGACCTGACGTTCATTCCGCTGTCTGCACTCAATGGCGACAACGTGGTTGGGCGCTCAGACAAGATGAAATGGTTTGAGGGTTCATCACTGCTTCATCACCTAGAGACAGTGCACATAGCCTCTGACCGCAACCTGATTGACGCTCGGTTCCCCGTGCAGTGTGTGCTTCGTCCTCAAACAGACGAGTTCCACGATTACCGCGGCTACGCCGGCAGGGTTGCCTCTGGAGTGTTCAAAGCAGGCGACGAAGTCATGGTGCTGCCCTCCGGTTTTACGACCAAGATCAAAAAAATCGAAACCTTCGACGGTGCCGTTGATGCTGCATTTGCGCCGATGTCTGTCACCCTTCTGCTTGAAGACGAGATCGACATCTCACGCGGAGACATGATTTGTCGTCCACAGAATCAGCCCACATCAGGCCAAGACCTTGATGCCATGGTCTGCTGGCTGGCAGACGCAGCAGTGCTCTCGGTGGGTTCCAAGCTCTCAATCAAACACACCACTCGCTCTGCTCGAGCGATTGTCAAAGACGTGAAGTACCGCTTGGACATCAACACACTTCATCGTGATGAGGCTGCAGAAACCTTGCAACTTAATGAGATGGGGCGAGTCTCCATTCGAACCACGCTGCCATTGTTCTTTGACGAGTACCGTCGCAGCCGTGAAACCGGTTCGTTCATCCTGATCGATGAGGCAACCAACGCAACAGTGGGTGCTGGGATGATCCTCGGTGAGACATGAGTGGGTCTGCTGACCCGCAGCCGATTCTGGTCTGGCATCCCGGTGCTGTGGAGCGATCCACACGATCAGAAATTGCCGGCGGAGAAGGGCTCGTCGTGTGGTTCACTGGCTTGTCCGGCTCCGGAAAATCAACGGTGGCAGTTGAACTCGAGCGGCTCTTGGTTGGCTCTGGGCGTGCTGCGTACTTGCTTGACGGAGACAACCTTCGGCTGGGGCTGAATGCAGACTTAGGTTTCAGCGCAGCCGACCGAGACGAAAACGTTCGGCGAGTGGGAGAAGTGGCAGCCCTCTTTGCTGATGCAGGAATGGTTGCACTTGTGCCACTCGTTTCGCCCTACCGTGCTGCAAGAGATGCAGTGCGTCAGCGCGTGAGCGATGCTGGCTTGCGCTTTATTGAAGTCCATATGGCAACATCGCTTGCGGACTGTGAACAGCGAGACCCGAAGGGTCTCTATGCCAAGGCACGGGCAGGAACCCTGAAGGGACTCACCGGCGTTGATGACCCCTACGAGGCGCCCAAGGCTCCGGAGCTAGTGCTTGTGCCACAAGATGGTGATGCTGCGACTCAGGCAGCGCTTGTTCTTGCCGAGTTGTAACTGCCTAGCTTTCGAATTTGCTGTTGCTGTTGCTGCGGCTGCGGCTGCGGCAGTGGCAGCGGCAGCGGCTGTGGCAGTGGCCGTGATTGAGCGGCGGTCTACTGCTCAGGGTTTCGAATCAGTCACTTGCCAGCACCACCAGGCGATGATCGAGCGGTATGGGGCAAACGGCTGGCCGAGCGCTTCAAGCTCGGAAGGTTTCGGAAGGGTCGCAAGCCCAAAGGCAGTGGCAAACCCTGCGCGCACCCCGTAGTCGCCCGTTGGCCACACGTCGATGCGCCGCAGATCAAACATCAAGAACATCTGCGCAGTCCACGGACCAATTCCCTTGACGGAGGTCAGCTGTTCAATCACTGTTTGATCATCAAGGCGGGCTATTCGGTCGAATCGAATCTCACCCTCTGCAGTTAAGAAGGCAAGGTCAAGAATTGCTGCGGCCTTCGCAGTCGACAGTCCGCAGGCTCGGAGTTGCTGGGGCCCTACTTCAAGTACTGAGGCGGGCGAGAACTCGGCCCCAACTGCATCTACTACACGAGCCCAGATCGCGGCAGCTGCTTTGCCTGCGAGTTGTTGATGAGCAATCGCTCGGGCCAACGTCTGGAACCTATCGGCCGGCGCTGGTCGTGTGCCTAAGCGAGGCGGTCCGTAGGACTCAAGAAGCCTTGCCGGCACGAGGTGTGCTCTAGCAAGTGCTTCTGCGGCTTCATCCCAAGCCGCTCTGTTGGTGGGCGCTGGCATTGATTGAGTATTTCATATGCAGCGAGAACGGCGTCATTCAACTTCAGTAGGTGCCAACTGTGGTGACTGTTGGGTCTCAGCTGCCCTGCATCGCTGGGTTGTTCTTCGCAGCAACCCTGCGTACCTTCACCACGGGCGTAGTGTCCACCGGTCCGTGAGGCTCGCCAGCCTCTGAGTAGCACGGGGCGTGAAAGTGCTCGACACGGTCCCAGTTCTTGCCCTTGTATACGTTGCAGATGACCTGCTTGGGGCGAATCTTGGCTTGGAACTTGATGCGCTCCCCGCACGAGATGCATTCAACAATGCTCCCGGGTTCAATGTCACGCTGTACAGCACGACTGTGAGTGGAGCACTTCTGGTCGGTGACTGTGGGGGGGGCTTCGGTAGTCATACTCATGCCCGTATGTATCGGCGCATCAGGACTCAGACCTGAATTTTTGATGAGCGAAATACTTGTGGGCTGGGCACCCCACCCCACTGGGTCTTGCGAATGATCCCCTATGGGGTGGGGAATGGGGTGGGGAATGGGACCCTGGTTTACCGCGTGAGTGGCTTGTATTTGATCCGATGCGGTTGTGCTGCATCAGCACCGAGTTCCTTCTTGCGCTGCGCTTCGTACTCTGTGAAGTTGCCCTCGAACCATCGAACCTGTGAGTCGCCTTCAAAGGCCAACATGTGCGTTGCGATGCGGTCCAAGAACCACCGATCGTGTGAGATCACCACGGCACAGCCTGGGAAGGCAGCTAGGCCATCCTCGAGGGCGCGAAGCGTGTCGATATCGAGATCATTCGTAGGCTCATCAAGTAACAACACGTTGCCTGCTGTTCGCAGCAGTTTGGCTAGGTGCACACGGTTGCGCTCACCACCCGAGAGTTGGCCAACCTTCTTTTGTTGGTCTGGGCCTTTGAACATGAAGCTTGCGCAGTAGACCCGTGAGTTGACCTCCCGGTTGCCCAACTTAATGAAGTCCAACCCGTCGGTGATTTCTTCATACAGGGTGTTGTCATCAGTCAGTGAGTCGCGAGACTGATCAACATAAGACAAGTCGACTGTGGAGCCAACGACAAGGGTTCCGCTATCAGGAACGTCCTCGGAGTGGCCACCCTCAAGCGCTTGGACAATCATGCGGAACAAGGTGGTCTTACCTGCGCCGTTCGGTCCGATCACTCCAACGATTCCTGAACGGGGGAGAGTAAAGGTGAGGTCCTCGATCAAGAGGCGATCTCCATACCCTTTACTAATATGTTCTGCTTCTACAACTTGGTCTCCGAGTCGTGGACCTGGCGGAATCGTGATTTCCATGCTGCCGTCCTTGCTGCGAGCAGCTTCGGCTTCGGCTCGGAGTTCTTCGTAGGCCTGGAGGCGTGCCTTCGACTTTGCCTGTCTTGCCTTTGGTGCCATACGCACCCATTCGAGCTCGCGCTCAAGGTTTTTGCGCCTGCCATCGTTCTGCTTGTCTTCTAAGGCGAGTCGCTCTTGCTTCTGAGCCAACCAGCCCGAGTAGTTGCCCTCAAACGGGTGGCCGCGGCCATGCTCAAGCTCAAGGATCCATTGAGCCACATTGTCTAAGAAGTAGCGATCGTGAGTAATGGCAACCACCGTGCCTTGGTAGTCCTGCAAGTAACGCTCAAGCCAAGCAACAGACTCGGCGTCAAGGTGGTTTGTTGGCTCGTCGAGCAACAGCAGATCCGGCTGAGCGAGGAGTAGTCGGCACAGCGCAACTCGTCGACGCTCTCCACCCGACAGCTTGGTGACATCTGCATCTTGAGGGGGAGTGCGAAGGGCATCCATTGCAATATCGATGGTGCGCTGCAGGTCCCATGCTCCTGCTGCCTCGATCTTGGCTTCCAGCTCTGCCTGCTGACTGCCGAGCTTGTCGTAGTCGGCATCGGGATCGCTCCACTTTGCCATGAGTGCGTCGTAGTCAGTCAGAAGCGCAGAGACCTCTGCAACGCCATCCATGATGTTGCCGATGACGTCCTTGTCGGGATCAAGCTGCGGCTCCTGTTCAAGCATGCCGACGGTGAACCCTGGAGTGAGTCTTGCTTCGCCAGTGAACTGGTCATCAACCCCGGCCATGATCTTTAACAAGGTCGACTTGCCTGAGCCGTTGGAACCGATCACGCCGATTTTGGCCCCGGGGTAGAAGCTGAGCGTGATGTCTTTGAGGACCTCACGATCGGGGGGAATGAACTTGGTAACGCGATGCATTGTAAAGATGAACTGAGCACTCATAGCCTCGCAGAGTACTTGGCATGAGCAGAGTGGCTTGCACTGGGGCACGGACTTGTATGCGAACGCGAGGACGGCCCGGATTCCTCCGGGCCGTCCTGACAGTGTTTCTTATTCGCCCAGAGGGCCGATCAGCGCTTTTTAGCAGCAGCCTTCTTGGCTGGAGCCTTGCGTGCTGGCGCCTTCTTAGCTGGCGCCTTCTTAGCTGGTGCCTTCTTAGCTGGTGCCTTCTTGGCTGGTGCCTTCTTGGCTGGTGCCTTCTTGGCTGGAGCCTTGCGTGCTGGCGCCTTCTTAGCTGGAGCCTTCTTGGCTGGAGCCTTGCGTGCTGGCGCCTTCTTAGCTGGAGCCTTGCGTGCTGGCGCCTTCTTAGCTGGTGCCTTCTTGGCTGGCGCCTTCTTGGCTGGTGCCTTCTTGGCTGGTGCCTTCTTGGCTGGTGCCTTCTTGGCTGGTGCCTTCTTAGCTGGTGCTTTCTTTACTGCCACTTGTGCCTCCTCGGCCGGCTCCTTGGGGAGCAATGGTTGTTTTGTGCTGCCCTTGGAGCCGCTCTTCGAACCCGCAGGTTCTTGGGGCGACTTCGGGGACTGCGAGCCGACCTCGAGTTGTTCGAAGCCGGGAAGTGCAAGGTCGATACCACGTCGTGGCGTATCGAATCCCTGCACGATGCAAGAGCGAACCTCTCCGATAGCCAAAATCTCTTTGGCACTTCGGGGGGCTGGTTCGCCCATTGATTTGAGTGAGATATAGCAACGGGCGCCGTCGACATCGACGTAAGCGCCGTGCGAGGAGAAGTCAGTCACCGTTGCAGACACGAGCGCACCTGATTGATACGCAGTAACAAACTTTAAGAAGCTTCCAGGGGTGTTGATAGGGGTTGACGCTTTATTGCGAGACCGTGAAGGCGTACTACTTCGAGCAGTTGACTCTTTGGCTAGGGGTGTCTTGGTCGATCGATCAGAGCTGGCAGCAGCGGCAGATCCTGAAGCCGAGATTGGCAGCTTCTTAAGTGCAGGACTTCTCGAATCGGATTGCTTCTTGGCGGCCTGCCGACGTGCCGGTTCCGCTGGTGTGGTTTTAGCGGAGCGCTCGCTTGGAGCTGAAGCCGGGGTATCTCGCTTTTTCTCTCTGACTGCTCTCCGACTTACAGGGCCGCGCACGGGAACTCGAGGTACGAAAACCCAGCCAACTCCAGGAACGGGTTTGCCGCCCCAGAGTCGATCCTCTTGGAACAGCCACTCATAGCTAGCGTGAAACTCTTGAAAGGAATCATTCGAGAGAATCGTTGCGCCTGAGCGCTCAGCGATCTGAAGAACGAATGCGTCCCCTCTGCCGACAGCACCAGCAGGAGGCGTGAGGAGTTCGCCGGCGAGCACGCCCTCTTCGTAGATATCTTTTTCGGATGCATCAATGCGATGAGCAAATGTTGCGTCAACTACGACGACCACGTTGTCGAACTGATGCTCACTCGTGAAGTCGCGAACCGCTTGGTCGAGCTGCGCGAGCGAAGGCGCGGTGCGACCTTCGGTTGCGATGTTCGAGCCGTCCACGACTAAGTGAGTGTTTGCCATCCCGAGTCATTAGTGAACCAGAGTTTGCGAACAAAACCGCGCAATTCTTCAAGGTTGTTTGTATGAATGCGTTTTGTGTTTCGAACGGGAGCATTGTCTCATCCGCAACTTGTACCCCCTGGGGGTATTGACCTTCTAGTCTCGTAGAAATGTTCGAAGCTGTATTTTTTGATTTTGGCGGAGTCATACTGTCGAGTCCCTTCGACGCGTTTGCTAGGTACGAAGAGCGAAACAATCTTGCAGTTGGAACACTGCGAACGATCAATTCGCGCAACCCAAACTCAAATGCGTGGGCGCGCCTTGAGCGTGGCCAGCTAAGTGTCGATCAGTTCGTCACCGAGTTCGAGTCCGAGGCGCGTGAGCTTGGCTACCTTGTGGATGGCGCCCAGGTCTTGGCGTGTCTGAGCGGTGAGATTCGACCTGCCATGGTCGAGGCTGTTCGACGGTGCCAAGAAAGGATTGGGACTGCTCTGCTCACAAATAACTTTGTGGCAACAAACCCTCACTGGTCTTCGGGGGGCAGTTTTGCGGCGCTACTTCCCTTGTTTGACGTAGTTATTGAGTCGTCAACTGCAGGTTGTAGAAAACCCGAACCACGGTTCTATGAGCTTGCTCTTGAACGAATGCAGGTCGCCCCCGAGAGGGTGATATTTCTTGACGATCTAGGAATCAACCTCAAGCCGGCGCGTCAACTCGGCATGACGACTCTCAAGGTTGAGGACCCATCGGTTGCACTTCAAGAACTTGAGACTCTGCTTGGTTTCTCGCTCGGTGAGTCCTGAGAAACACCCCAGAGCAAGCTCTAGTGGAATCTGCGCCGGTTGTCTTTGGGTGGGAGCGTGGCAAACGCCGCATTGAGAATCATCTCTTGTTCCTGAGCGTGAATTGCATGACTGCCCGTAGCTGGGCTTCCCTCGTCAGCGCGGCTCACTCTGCGAATCTCGAAGCGGTCACCGAGTGCCTCGTACAAGTGGCCCTTCACAAAGTTCCAAGGTCCCATGTTTTCGGGCTCTTCTTGTAGCCACACAATCTCGGACACGTTCGGGAATCGCTCAAGTTCTTTCGCAACTGCCTCATACGGCCAGGGGTACAACTGCTCAACGCGTGCTACGGCGGTATGAACCCCAAGCTCGTCTCGTCGCGTTATGGCTTCCTGGCCAACCTTTCCAGATGTCAACACGAGTCGCGTCACCGCTGTTGCATCAAGGTCAGAAGAGGTGTCTCCGAGGAGTTCCTCAAAAGTTCCGCTGGTCAATGAGTGAACAGAGGACCGCCAACGCTTATCGCGCAGCCCTGACTTTGGCGTGGTGATGATGAGTGGCTTGCGAACGGTTCTCTTCACCTGCCGGCGAAGCAGGTGAAAATACTGAGCGGCTGTGGTTGGTTGACAGACCTGAATGTTGTCTTCGGCGCAGAGTGTTAAGAAGCGCTCAATCCGGCTTGAGGAATGCTCTGGCCCTTGGCCCTCGTAGCCGTGGGGGAGCAGCATGACGAGGCCAGAAGTTTGTCCCCACTTATCTTCTGCCGCAACGATGTATTGATCAATGATGATCTGAGCGCCGTTGGCAAAGTCGCCAAACTGGGCTTCCCACATCACCAGCACATCTGGGTTTTGCACGGTGTAGCCGTACTCAAAACCGAGAGCTGCGTACTCGCTCAACAGTGAATCGTAAATCCACAACTGGGTAGATGGTGGGTTTGCAAGCTGCGCAAGAGGAGTGAACTCGGCACCTGTCTCGTGGCAGAACAACGTCGAATGCCGGTTTGAGAAGGTTCCCCGACGGGAGTCCTGCCCGGCGAGTCGAACCGAGGTGCCCTCATTGAGCAGGGTCCCAAATGCCAACGACTCAGCTAGAGCCCAGTCGACTTCGCCTGACTGCAACATGGCATCTCGTGCCGTGAACTGTTTTGCGAGCTTGGTGTGAACAAAGAACTCCGGTGGCGCTGAACTCAACACCTGATAGACCGCATCGAGTTCCTCGGCAGAGACTGCTGTTGCAGCGTGGGGCAAGACGCCCTTGTTCGGCGGATGAGGCGAGGCGAGGTACTCCTCGTCTGGTGCTCCTTGTCGGGTCTCATCAAGGGCTGTTTGCAGTCGGCCCTGAAAATCAGCCAAAGCCTGCTCGGCCTCTTCAAGCGTGAAGTCGCCGCGTCGCACCAGTGTCTCGACGTATCGCATACGTACGTTGCGGAGGTTGCTGATGGTCCGATACATAAGCGGTTGGGTATAGCTGGGGTCGTCACCCTCGTTATGGCCGTGACGGCGGTAACAGACCATGTCGATGACCACGTCTTTGTGGAAGCGTTGGCGATAGGCAAAAGCCAGTCGAGCCACGCGCACACAAGCCTCGGGGTCGTCGCCGTTGACATGAATAATGGGCGCCTGAACTGCCTTTGCAATGTCGGTGCAGTACTCGGAGGAGCGTGCTGACTCCGGGGGAGTAGTAAAGCCGAGTTGATTATTCACAATCACATGAATGGTGCCGCCAACGCGGTAGCCCTTGATAAGCGACAAGTTGAGTGTCTCGGCAACCACACCTTGCCCGGCAAATGCCGCATCGCCGTGCATCAAGATGGGCAACACCGGAAAGCGTCGCTCGCGATCGTGGGGGATCTCGTCCATGCGCGCTCGGGTCATGCCCTCGACAACTGGGTTGACCGCCTCAAGGTGCGACGGATTGGCAGCTAACCCGACAGGCAACTCGACTCCCGAGCGTGCGACGAAGGTGCCCTCTGCGCCAAGGTGGTACTTCACGTCTCCAGACCCTTGGATGGACGCAGGGTCGACATAGCCTTCGAACTCTCGGAAAAGTTGTGCGTAGGACTTCCCTACGATATTCGCCAGTACGTTCAGACGACCGCGATGCGACATGCCCAACATCGCAGAGTCCAAGCCCTGATCGGCGGCCTCTTCGAGAAGGGCATCCAAGATCGGGATCAGCGACTCAGCGCCCTCGAGTCCGAATCGTTTCTGGCCCAAGTACTTCGTGGCGAGAAACTTCTCTAGGGCTTCTGCGGCGTTGAGGCGTCCCAGAATGTGGCGCTGATCGTCGACGGGAAGCTTTATAGGTGCCCCTTCTACCTGCTCTTGGATCCAGCGCTTCTCTGCGGGTTCTTGAATATGCATGAACTCAATGCCCACCGTGCGGCAGTAGGCATCACGCAGAACATGCAACAGGTCTCCAAGGGATCGTTTGCGAATCCCGCCGACGGGCGCGTAAATCCCGACATCTCCGCCAGTTAAGAACTCGCGGTCAAGATCCCAAATCGTCAGTCCGTAGGTTGCCGGATCGAGCTCGGCGTGCATCTCTGGCAGCTTTGCCGAAAGCGGATCAAGGTCTGCGATGAGGTGCCCGCGAACCCGATGCATGTTGATCAATGTTGAGACCTGCATCTGCTTTTCAATTTGCGAGGACTCATGATCTGCAGGGTTGACATCTTGTCGCCATCGCACTGCCTCATAAGGAACTCCCACTGCTCGGAAGATCTCTTCATAGAAATCTTCGCCGCCTAGGAGCAGGTCGTGAATCTTCTTCAGCATCATCCCCGACTCTGCACCCTGAATGATCCGGTGGTCGTAGGTAGAGGAAAGCGTGATGACTTTAGAGATGCCCAACTCGGCGATCGTGTGCGGGTCCGCTCCGGCGAATCCGGTTGGGTAGTCGAGCGAACCGGCACCGACGATGGTTCCTTGCCCAGGCATCAACCGTGGAACCGAACGCTCGGTACCGATGGTGCCGGGGTTCGTGAGGGTGACTGTTACGCCTGCAAAGTCCTCGACCGTCAGCTTGTTGGTCTTGGCTTTTCGGATGAGGTCGTCATAGACGGCAGTGAACTGCGCAAAGTTCATTTCGTCGGCATTGCGGATACACGGCACCACCAAGGAGCGAGAACCATCACGCTTCTCCATGTCGATTGCAATACCTAGACTCACGTGTTCGTTGCGGATGATTCTTGGTTCGCCGTCTGGGCCTTCAAGGTACGAGGCGTTCATCTGAGGCAGGTGATCTGCGATTGCACGCACTAGGGCGAAGCCGATCAAGTGAGTGAAGCTGACCTTCCCGCCACGAGTTCTACCGAGATACCCGTTAATAACGCTGCGATTGACCTCGAGAAGCTTCGCTGGCACTTCTCGGTACGAGGTTGCCGTGGGTACGCCAAGACTGGCTTGCATGTTGGTAACAATTCGAGCGCCTACCCCTCGGATCGGATCGCCGAGAGCTGCCTCTGCGGGCTCCGGTACGTTTGCCGGCTCAGCCGTGCTGGCTTGTTGAGCTGCTGGGACGGCTGCAGGAGTAGCGCTTTCGCTGGGTGCTAGGGGTTGAGCAGGGGATTCTGTCGGCAGCAGTTGCTGCGGTCGGTAGCCCTCAAAGAAGTCTCGCCAAGTCTCAGCTACCGAGTTCGGGTCTTGAAGGAACTGTTCGTACATCTCTTCGACTAACCATGCGTTGGGTCCAAGAGGATCGGGGGAATGATTTTCGGCCACGAACCCGAGACTACCGGCAGGGCAGCGGTCACATGTGCAGTAGGGGCGAGTGCTGCCGAAAGATGGGTAAACGCATAGATTAAGGGAGTGCTTGTTGCAACCTGGAATGTGAACTCACTGAATGCG
>CAEZYU010000025.1_pt1 | contig 22007 bp, 17 predicted proteins | sample 7265681 | NCBI WGS metagenome assembly CAEZYU01 (sample SAMEA6813940, study PRJEB35770) | freshwater metagenome | biome: Freshwater; feature: Freshwater reservoir; material: water | place: Czech Republic | collected 2017-04-14 | depth 30m m | reverse complement strand
GACCTAGAGACTGCACTGGCAGAGGGCTATACCCCGCTTCAGATCATCAACGATGTGCTACTCGCTGGCATGAAGGTGGTGGGTGAACTTTTCGCCTCTGGAGAAATGCAGCTGCCTTTCGTTCTGCAATCAGCAGAGACTATGAAATCGGCGGTTGCCTTCTTGGAGCCGATGATGGAACGGGCCGAGGGCGAAACCGGTAAAGGTCGAATCGTGCTGGCCACGGTGAAGGGCGACGTTCACGATATTGGCAAAAACCTCGTCGATATCATCTTGACGAATAACGGCTACGAGGTACACAACCTTGGGATCAAGATCTCTATCACCGAGATGATCGACAAGGCGCTCGAGATCAAAGCTGATGCAATTGGCATGTCTGGCCTTTTGGTGAAGTCCACGCTCATCATGCGAGACAACCTTGCCGAGTTGAATAGCCGCGGCTTGCAAGACATTCCCGTGCTGCTCGGGGGCGCTGCACTGACCCGAACCTATGTAGAACGAGACCTACGAGAGGTCTATGAAGGGCGGCTGTTCTACGGCAAGGATGCCTTCGAAGGCTTACGCGTCATGGATCGCCTTGGAGAGATCCGCATCGGCAAGCTGGATGTAGACGATGGGATGGTTCCCACCGAGAAGGAACTGCACCGGCACCGCGTTGCAGACGAACCGGCAGAACCTGTGGAGATTCCGTCGCGCTCCCCCGAGGCAACGATGGACAACGAAATCTTCGTTCCGCCATTTCTCGGCTCAAAGGTGATCAAAGGAATCTCCCTTGATGACATTGCCGCCTACATCAACGAGACCGCCTTGTTCCGCAATCAGTGGCAGTTCCGGCCAGAAGTGCTACCCGACGGGAGCAAGGAAACCGACGAGCAGTTTAAGGATCGCATCAGGCCCACTCTGCGAGAGCAGCTTGCCGAGGCCAAAGAACAAGGTCTGCTCATTCCTCAGGTGGTGTACGGCTTTTACGCGGTGAATGCCGACGGTAATGACCTTGTGGTGTTTACCGACGAGACTCGCACCTCCGAACTCATGCGGTTTAGCTATCCGCGGCAATCAGTAGAGCCCTTCTTGTGCATCTCCGATTTCTTCCGACCGATCGACTCTGGAGAGGCTGACTACGCAGCGTTTCATATCGTGACCATGGGCGCAGCAGTATCGGAACGAGCAGCAGAGCTCTTTGCAGAAAACCGCTACCAGGAGTACCTGCTACTGCACGGACTCGGAGTGGAGATGGCCGAGGCGCTCGCCGAATTTTGGCATCGACGCATTCGAGAGGAGTGGGGCTTTGCAGATCAAGACCCTGAGCCAATCGTTGGCAGTCCAACCCAAGTTGCACTGGCAGGACTGTTCCGCCAGAAATACCGAAGCGGACGATACTCATGGGGTTACCCGGCATGTCCTGATCTGGAAGACAACGAAAAAGTTGCGCTGCTCTTGGAGTCCAGTCGCATCGGCGTTGAGTGCACCGAGGAAACCAGCTTTCAGTACCAACCGGAGCAAACTACCTCGGCTCTGATTTGCCATCATCCACGCGCTAAATACTTCGTAGCCAAGTAGCCTCATCAGTTCATGCACATTCTTGTCACAGGCTGCGCTGGCTTCATTGGAAGCCACACCACCGAGCGTTTACTGCGAGACGGTCACACGGTTCGTGGGGTTGACTGCTTCACCGATAATTATGATCCGGCGCTCAAGCGTGCTTCTCTGCGCGACGCAACTGCCAACCCGGGTTTTGAGCTCATCGAGGCCGACCTCGTTTCTGCAGACCCGCATGCGCTGCTGCAGGGGATTGATGCTGTCTTGCATCTTGCAGGTCAGCCCGGAGTGCGAGACTCCTGGGCGAGTGGTTTTGAGATCTACGTGCAGCGCAATATCACTGCCACGCAGCGACTCCTTGAAGCAGCAAAGTCAACCAATATTTCTAGGTTTGCAGCCGCCTCAAGTTCCTCCGTCTATGGAAACGCCGAGACCTACCCAACGACTGAACTTGCCGTTCCCCAACCTGTGAGCCCCTACGGGGTCACCAAGCTGGCGGCTGAGCATCTGTGCACGTTGTATGCAAAGAACTTCGGTGTGCCGACGGTTTCACTTCGGTACTTCACCGTCTACGGACCTCGCCAGCGACCAGATATGGCACTGCGGCGGATGATCGACCTGTCACTTGCTGGAAAAGCATTCCCGCTCTTTGGCGATGGCAGCGTGAGTCGAAGCTTTACCTACATCGATGACGTAGTCGAGGCCAATCTGGCAGCGCTGCTGAGCGAGTCTCCGAGCGGCAGCGTGTGCAATATTGCAAATGAGTCCACTGCGTCGATGACCGAACTTATTGCTTTAGTGGGCGATGCGCTGGGCCAACCAGTTCAGCTTGACCAATTGCCCGCAGCAGCCGGAGATGCCCAACGCACTGGCGGATCATCAGCACTAGCTGCGGAACTGCTCGGCTGGTCGCCATCTACATCGCTCGAATCAGGCGTGCTTCAGATGGTGACTTGGTGCCGAGATGAAGCTGAGCTTGCGCAGCGCTGAACAGTACAGCCGGCTATCCGTTCAGCCAGCCAGCCAGTCGTTCGTCAGGGCAGCCGTTCGTCAGGGCAGCCAGCCATCAGCACACCAAGCCCCGCTTGCTAACTCACTTGACTAGTTCACGCCTAAAGAGTCCAAGCGCACCCCACAGGTCACTGTTGGTGGTTGCATCGTCATAGATGCTGCCGCCTATTGCGCCAGAGTCGACCATGGCTGCGTTCATCCAAAACAAGTCAGACCCAGTAAGCCTGGCTGCCTCTCCACCGATCGGGTGCACGGGCAGGTTTGGGTTGTTCGTTGCTCTGCGCAACCGAACAACGCTTTCGTACGTGTAGCGATAGGGGTCCAGCCATCCGGACTGAGGCGTGCGATACGACCAGTAAGCCATCGGCATCCAAGCGTCAAAGAGCGGCGCGAGCTCGCTGTAGGGGAAACTCGGCCACCATGAGCGATTGAGCTCTTCCCAAATCACCGGCGTCACTGGAATGGCCGCCATTGGCAACTGCGGAAAGAACCCTCGAACAAATTGCGACTCCGTGACGAGATTCTGTGATCTTGCTGCAACATTGGGATTTGCAGTGGACTCAATATCAATTCCGAGTCCATCAAAACCAAATCGAGCAATCTCGACTAGCCGATCAAGGTCATAACCAACATCGTTAAATTCCGGCAGGTACCAACCCACAACCCGAACGCCGAGCGCATGGGCGCGATCAACTATTCGCCGAAGCAGCGCACGGTCTAGCAACGGCTCATTCGGCAACCTGAAGGTGGCTGTTTGGATGTACAGGGTTTGCACTCCTGCTGCGGCAATCCTGTCTACGTCGCCAACGCCAAGGGGAGGGCGAGCCGCAGGGTTGCGTGATGCCACAAAACTGGGAGACCAGTCATAAACATCCCACCAAGTTCCAAGACCCTTGAACACAATGGCGCGAACCGCATCAGGACTCGGCGGGCCGGCGGAGGGTGCTGGTTCACAAGCTGCAAGAAATACTGCTCCGACAGCCAACACGGCGAGTAAGGCAAACCGGCGTGGGCTAAGGAGACGCGAAGAAAACTTTCTCTGCTCTGGGGGCATCAAACCATTTTACCCATACGACTCCTGAGAGGTCCAGAGTCTTTGTACCCTGAGATCATCAGCAAGACTCACAGGTAAGCAGAACCCAACGAGCACAGGTAACCAAAGAACACAGGTAACGAATAGCCTGAGACGCTCAACTATCACAGGAGATAGGCAGATGGACGAAGCAGTACGCGAACAGGAAACTACCGAAGCACAGGCTCGAGCGGCACGACGCACCCGAGGCATTGAGCGAATGTCCGAGATATACAACTTCGAGGTTGGCGACGGCCCAGGCGACTTCTACGGCTACACACTTGAACACCTTTTCGGAGATATTTGGGAGCGACCTGGCTTATCCCTACGCGATCGTCGACTGCTACTCATCGGCCTGATGGTGGCAGATGGGCTCACAGATACCCTCCAGGTGCAGCTCGACTCTTGTCTTGATAAGGGCGACCTGAGCGCCGATGACCTTGAAGAGATCGTGGTCTTTCTCAGTCACTATGCCGGCTGGCCGAAGGGCGCAGGACTCAATAATCAGGTCTCGACTGCGATCGGCCGTCATAACAAGAAACTTGCACAACAAGCCAGCGAACGCTGACGTCGAGAGGCTCCCGAGGCCTCGTCATGAGCCGTAAAGCGGAGTTGTGCCTGCTAGTCACTCGGTGTCGGTGTTAGGCCATCGAGAGGATTGCGCGAGCCACCAGGTCGATTCCAAAGGCAGTCAGGATTGCTAGGTACAACAACCCTGTGGCCGCCATCACCGCTGAGTAGTAGCGCTCCTTGAGCGCCAAGCGAGTGACCACTATCAGCCCGATGGTGGTGACCACACATGCGGCCCAGAACCAACCCAGCATGCCGTTGTAGCCATCATCAATAGTGCCGTCGAAGGCCGAGATCATGCCAGGGGCGATCAATAAAAGGATTACTTCAACAGGCCAGATAAACCCGAGGTATTTCACCAACTCAAGCAGCGGAGCTCGAGGAAGGCCTGGTTGCGTGAGGTACCAGTGTCCTAACAACATCGCGTCGGACACGCAGCCCAAGAAGGCGGCCCCCACCACGACGCGTGCCACTGATAGCCAGATGGGGCTGCCCGCAGCAACGCCTCCAGCCACTATCCCCACAAGGCCGATCGCTGGAGCGATTAAGTCGAGCGCTGGGGGAAACTCTTTTTGGGTTGCGTCGAACCTTTGCTCGGAGCGCTCGATTCCCGTCATCTGCGCTACCCGAGCGGAGCTCTGCTCAACTCGTTCGCGCTGACCAGATACCCCGGCCGACCTGCGAAACCAAGAGACTGCGCCCACTGCACAACAAGCCAGCACGACCCCCGCCGACGACAGTTCTCGCAACGGCACCGATCCGTATCGCAAGCCCACCCAAAGAGCTAGCGCTGCAATGACTCCGAAGGTGCCACGTAGTAACCAGCCATAACCGATTGAGACCACTCGCCGTCTTGTTGTGACCCAGAGAAATGCCAAGCCCCCCGTTGCCCATTGCAGAAGAAAGGTAGCGATTTCTAGCGATATCACAGCTTGCTTAGGCTAGGCCCTCGCAGGCCGGCGCTCCCAGTTCAGATCAGGCTGAGGCTTCGATAGATCGCATCTACCAAATTGACTCGTCGGAACGACAATGCCGTGTCGGCATCTAGGCCTGCATTGAACAACACTGCAAGCACGAGATCGTGTTCGGGATCTGCCATGGCAAAACTGGTTCCACCTTGGCCTGCGTGGCCAAAGGCCAGATCGCTTGGAGCGTCACCAAAGAAGTGCGAGGAAAGCGGCGTCATAAACCCCAGGCCAAACCCAGCATCGCGATCAAGTGTTACGTCGAACGTAATTGGCATCCGAGCAGTGACTGCGTTGCTCAGCAATTCGGCCGGAAGAACGCGATTCGCACCCTTCAGGTCACCCAAGAGTCCCGCATAAAAAGCAGCCATAGCGCTCATGGTTCCGTATGAACCAAAAGCGGGGTTCCACTCTGCGGCAGTTTCTGGCCCAACCTCGGCTAGCAGAGGAATGGGCCGATCCATGGTGAGATCCAAGGTGGCCGAAATGCGCGGCGCATACTGCGCATACTGCTCTGGTCCGATTCGCAGCACGAGGTCCTCGGCATCGACCCCATAGGGATTGAGTACGGCTGAGCGAACATATGAATCAAAGGGCTGCTCGCTCAGTTCCTCAATCACGCGACCCAATAGGAACCACGCGCCAAATTCCGAGTACGCAGAATCTGATCCGAATCTCCAGCCAGCAGGTGGCTCTGATGCATAGACCCAGCCTTCGCGGCTGCGTTCGGGCAAGATTCGAGCAAGGATGGTGTTGACCACATGCAGGCCTGCAGTGTGACCAAGCAGTTGCTCAATGGTGCGATCAGCAATCCAAGGGGTGCTCAGCGCAGGAATAACATCGCCAAGGCGATCGCCAAGGCTGAGTTCGTCCTCGGCTATGAGTCGCAAGACAGCCACAGCAACCAACGGCTTTGCCGTGCAGTACAACGCAGACAAGGTGCTGGTCTCATACGGGGCATGTAGATGCGTATGCCCTGCAGCCATGTCGAGAACGGTTTCACCGGCCTGAGTTACAACGATCTGGGCACCGGTATGAAAGAACCCTTCTTGGGCCTCACGCTCAACACGATCAACAAGTTCTTCGAAGGGTTCAGTTACAAGCACCCTGTGACGGTACCCGACTTGGCGAGCGGACTCAGTGGCAGGACTCAGTTCTTCCCAGCTTGTTCCGCTAGGAGCGAGCGCGCGACGGCCGAGATCTGGATCTCGTCAGTGCCTGCATAGATTTGAAGCACCTTTGCGTCACGCGCAAGCTGTTCGACCTCATACTCAGCCATGTAGCCGTTACCGCCGAACAGTTGCACAGCCTCGAGGGCCACGTCCGTCGCTGCCTGTGCTGCGTACAGCTTGGCTGCAGAGGCCTCGGCGTAGCTCATCGCTACCCCAGCGGCAGACATTTCGATGTATCGAAAGACAAGATTCTGCAGGTTCATCCGCGCAACTTCCATCTTGGCAAGCTTGAGTTGGATCAACTGAAATTGCCCAATAGCTTGGCCAAACTGCACGCGCTCGTTTGCATACGACAAGCTCAGCTCTAAGCAGCGGTCAACGATTCCGAGTGCCATTGCGGCCACCCCTGCCCGTTCCATCGAGAAGGTTGCCTTGGAAGCCTCTTTGCCACGTTTGCCCTCGTAGGACTCAAGAGACTCACCGAGCAGACGATCAAACCCGACACGCACATCGCTCAAGAAAAGCTGCCCCGTCGGCGAAGAGTGGATTCCCATTTTGCGCAGTGGCTTTGACTGCTCAAGACCAGGCATGCCCGAATCAAGGACAAACTGCACAATCTTTCGTTCTGCAGGCGGATTCCCCTCATCGAGTTTGCAGATAAATACGATCGTGTCGGCATGCGGACCATTGGTGATGAAGGTCTTCGATCCGTTCAGCACAAACTCATCTCCGTCTAAGCGAGCGGTAGAGATCATTGAGCCAAATGCATCAGATCCTGAGCCTGGCTCGGTAATTGCCCAAGCTCCGACCTTGTCCATCGTGAGCAGATCTAGCGCCCACCGCTCTTTTTGCGCTGTCGTCCCCTTACCCATGACGGCTGCAGCGGTGAGCCCCATCGATACGCCCATTGCTGTGACCATTCCAGGACACACTCGACAGAGTTCAATGATGGGGATCATGGTGAAGGCAATGCTGTTCGGGTCTCGCGGGCCGTCCGAGCCCTTCTCCACGGCCTCGCCAGCGGCGGCTGCTTTTTCTGCAGCAATCCTCTTGGCGAATGATGAGCGCTGCATATCACTCATACCAAAGGTCTTAAACAGTTTTCGCAGCAGATCGTAGGGAGGCATCTCGCCGAATTCGAGTTCTTCTCGGTGCGGCCGAATCTCTTTGTCTACAAAATCTCGGACAGCTTGTTGCACCATCTGTTGTTCTTCTGACCACTCGTACATTTCTGCACTCCCCTAGCTGCTACGTGAGCCTGATTGGTTTGGTTGCCTGATCGGGTTGACACAGATTGGGTGTCACCAAAGTTCTTGACCGCTTGGTCAAGTTTAGGGCGCGTGAGCGAAAAGAACGAGTCGTTCAGTCGTGGAATGAGTCACGCAGGGGAATCCAAGGAGCGACCTCGCCCCACCACCCAAGCTCGGCAGGTATCTGCGGCAGCCCTCGATAAATATCCACATAGGCCGGCTCTTGCAAAAGACCATGCAATAACAACAGCAGGGTCCATCGAGCATCCACTAAGCCGCCCTCTTCGATTCCCTCAAGGGCGGTGACCTGGCCTGCGCGCATACGCAGATAGTTTCGCCACGTCATGACCACGTGCATTTCGGGGGCTCCGTAGGCCGGCGCATCTGCGGTCAACTCGGTCCAATCGTCGACCACCTCACAGATTGCTCGGGCTCCATTTCGATACTGAACCTCTAAGGCGAGCGGACCCACTGGGCTTCCGGTGAGTTCAAACTTCAGCCGTGCAGTTGCATCCGGAATCTCTGGGAGTTCTCCCCAGCGGTCACTGCTCACATCGTCAAGCGGCGGCAGCGCAAACATATCTTGAGCAATTCGCACCTGCACTGCCGCAACTTGTTCTGGCCCAGCAAGCTCAGGCGAGAAGGCATCAAAGGGATCACCATGGCGGACCAAAGCCCACGGGGCAGGTGTTGAGTCCTGGACCCAAGACTGCAACTGGCCTCGCTCAAAGACCTGATGGTGAGAGACGCTCGTTCCATCGGCAGTAATCGTTTCGTGGTACACGATGCCCGACGCATACTCCGGCCGCGGGTTCTCCATCTGCCCGCCAGCCTGCTGCCGCGTAGTTTGCTGCCCACCTTTGGCCACAATTCCCATTACGTACCCTCTGTGGTTAGAAGCTGCTCAGCAGCCTGAGCGCTGCTCTTTGCGTGGTAACTCGATCGGGTGAACGGGCTTGACTCAACATGTGCAATGCCAAACCCCTCACCAATTAACTTGAATTCATCAAATTCCTCAGGTGTCCACCAACGAGCCACCGGAAGGTGATTCGAGGTGGGTCTCAGGTACTGCCCAATGGTGACAATCGAAACCCCAACGGCTGCAAGGTCGGCCAAAGTCGCACTGACCTCATCGGCCTGCTCTCCCATTCCGAGAACGAGACCCGATTTAGTTTGAAGTCCCGCAGCAACAGAGCGCGAGAGCACGGCAAGGGACCTTGCGTAGGAGGCCGAAGGCCTAGCTGCTCGTTGCAGACGAGCAACGGTCTCGATGTTGTGATTCAACACATTGGGGGCTGCATCAAAGATCAACTGAAGTGAGTTTGGTTCGCCCTTACAGTCAGAAATGAGCGCTTCGATTTGTGTTCCCGGTCGAGCCTGACGGATCGCCCGAATTGTTGCTGCCACGTGTTCTGCGCCGCCATCAGCCAGGTCGTCGCGTGCAACCATGGTGATAACTGCAAACTCCAGACCCATTCGATCTACGGCCTCGGCCACACGCGCTGGTTCATCTGCATCAAGCGGCTCCGGGTGCGAAGTGTCTACTAGGCAAAAGCCGCAGGCCCGAGTGCAACGCTCACCGCAGACCATAAAGGTCGCCGTGCCATCAGCCCAGCACTCAGACAAGTTGGGGCAGCCGGCTTCTTCACAAACCGTCACTAGATCAAGATCGCGAATGGTCTGCTTTATCTTGAGTACGTCGCCCCCGAGTTTGACCTTGGCTCGCATCCACTCTGGTTTGCGGTCACCAATAGCAATGCCCTCTGCCACGCCAGCTTCCAAAAGTCGGCCGCGAAGCCTCACCGAGGTTCCGTTCGGGGATGGTGCCTGCGCGCTTGGGCGAAGGGTGTTAGATCCGTCGGTGAGTTCCCCAGGTCCAGCACCCCGACTAAATGCAGAGAGATCTGTATCGGTGTGCCGCCACACCACATCGGAGCGCTCATTCCACTCGGGGCACCAGTTCTGTTCAAACTGGGCGACAAAAGCGTCAACAGCCTCTTGCATGGTTACCGCGGATCCCTCATTCGCCAGAGAGGTCACCCCGTAATCTGCAATTCCGCAGGGGACGATGTGTGAGAAATAGTCCAGATCAGGGGCCACGTTGAGTGCCACGCCGTGGAGCGAACGACCGCGTTCGATTCTCACTCCGATTGCTGCAATTTTGCGAGCCCGGTTCGTGTTGGGCTCGATCCACACGCCTGGGAACCCATCATGACGACCGGCTCCTGCTAGGCCAAGGTCTGTCATCGTGGCGATGAGAACCTGTTCCAGAAATGAAATATAGGCCTGAGTGTCTGGCAGGGTGCCGAGCAACTCGTCCTTGGCTTGACCAGGCTTCCAGCCCTTGGGTGGAAGCTGCAGAACCGGGTACGCAACAAGTTGACCTGGCCCGTGATAGGTCACGTCGCCACCCCGATCAGAGGTGATGAGCTCGGCACCGACCGCTAGCGGATCAACGAGCACATGAGCGGGATTCGCATTGCGTCCCAGAGTGAACGTGTGCGGATGCTCAAGTAAGAAAAGCCGATCAACTCCCGTAGCTGGAAGCTCTGCATGTACGCCCTTTTGTAGCGCCCACGCGTCTCGATACGGCACCGTGCCTAACCATCGGGTGCGCAGTCCGCCGCCAAGACCGCGAAGGCCATGCAGGTCTTCGAGCGCAGCGGAAGAAGGAAGCATGGTCATACCCTGTCAGATGTGGTTGAGTTCAGGGCCGCGAGCTTCAGATTTCTGCTGCCCAGTCGCGGGTTTCGATAATTTCTTTGACTCGAGCCATGAACGCCGCTGCATAGGCACCATCAAAGGCACGATGGTCCCAAGACAAGGTCAGGTTGCCCACCGAGTGAATGGCAATGCTCTCGACCCCGAAAGCGTCAACGGCGACAACTGGCTGACGAGCGACTCCGTCAGTAGAAAGAATGGCCACTTGTGGCTGATTGATTATTGGAACCACGATGAGGGTTCCGTAGCTACCGGAATTAGACAGGGTGAACGTACCCCCAGAGATGTCATCTGGGCCAAGCTGACGGTTTCTGGCCCGACCGGCTAGGTCATGAATATCTCCGGCAATCGCTCGAAGGCGCTTGTCGTGTGCATCACGCACCACAGGGGCAATCAGGCCCTCGTAGCCCAAATCAACTGCGACTGAAAGGTGAACCGCGTCATGCAAGATGACGGCCCCATCACCCATCGAAGCGTTCATATGAGGGAACTCGTGCAAGGCATCCACGACGGCTCGAGAGATGAACGGCAGATAGGTGAGCGAGTACCCCTCATCCGCCTTGAACTGCGCACGATGGGCATGCCTGACGCGCTCTACTCCCTCGTAATCCACCTGCACGATAGTGATGGCATGCGGTGCCGAGGCCTTCGAGGCGAGCATCGCTTGGCCAGTGATTCGCCGGATCTTATTGAGTTGCTCTACGCGTTCCCCTGTGCCTGGCACCATTGGGATAACACTCGACTTCGGGGCTGCTGTGGGTACTGAGGCGCTCACAGGCGCAGGCTGTGCAGTAGCCGGAGCGGCAGCAGCGGCCGGCGCCGGGGCCGGAGCCGGGGCCTGGGCCGGAGCAGCAGCGGCCGGAGCGGCAGCGGGAGTTCCTGCATGGGAGTCGACCACGGCGAGCACGTCTTCTCGAGTGATGCGACCGCCCACACCGGTTCCAGAAATGGTTGCCGGGTCGAGTTGATGTTCCTCGATGAGTCGTCGAACGAGAGGCGACAGCAAGGCTCCTGCGGCCATCTGCGGGGCCGCGGCACCTGATTGCGCAGTTGCTGGAGCTGGTGCTGGGGCAGGAGCAGGGGCTGCAGCGGGAGCAGGCGCTGGTGCTGGTGCTGGAGCAGGGGCTGCAGCGGCAGCAGGCGCCGGTGCTGGAGCAGGAGTTGGTGCAGGCGCAGGCGCAGGCGCCACCGGAGCAGGCTCAGGTTCAGCGGCCGCAGGAGCAGCTGCCACTGGAGCAGGAGCAGGTTCAGGTTCAGCGGCCGCAGGAGCAGGAGCAGCAGCTCCTTGGCCCACGACAGCTAAGACAGTGCCTACGTCGACTGTGTCGCCCTCTGGAACACGGATCTCTGTCAGAACTCCCGCAGAGGGTGCAGGAACTTCGGTATCTACCTTGTCGGTCGAGACTTCAAAGAGCGGCTCATCTTCTTCAATGGATTCACCAACTTGTTTGAACCATCGGGTAATCGTTCCCTCGGTGACTGATTCACCAAGCTGTGGCATCAAGATCTCGGCCATAAGAAGAGGTTCCCTTCAGTATCGATTCGCCGTAAGAGTCCGGCAGATCAGCTACAGGTTACTTGTGTTGAACTTGTCTATAAATTCAGTCACTTTTGAAGTATCTCTGATTGGTAGATGTTCCCCAGGCGGTTGCCGCCTGATCAGGCATCATCTCGCCAAGACAACTCGAACTCCTTATCCGTGGAGTGAACGCCCCGTCAGCGCGAGCATCGACTCGCCAAAGAGCTCGGTCAGCGATGGATGCGGCTGAATGAGTTCTGCAACCTCATCAACGGTTGCCTCCCAGTTGACGGCAAGATACCCGCCGGAGAGTTGCTCAGTTACCCAAGGGCCAACCATGTGAACACCGAGTACCGTTCCTGCGGTTCCGTCGGCACGCTTCTCGGCGATGATCTTCACCAGACCATCAGTCTCTCCCAAGATTTGAGCTCGACTGTTACCAGCAAACCGGTGTTTAGAGACAACCACTTCGTAGCCTGCGGCTTTAGCGGACGCCTCGGAGTGGCCAGAGAAAGCAACTTCGGGATGGCAATAGATCGCCCAAGGAACTTTTCCGTAATCAATCGGTGCGGGTGACTCACCCAAGATGTCCTTGATGGCAAGAATGCCCTCGGCAAAGGCCACATGTGCCAACTGCGGACTCGCAATTGCGTCACCAACGGCCCAGACCGAGGCTTCAGCAGTCCGGCAGAGCGAATCAACTTCGAGATGCCCGCGGTCAGAGATTTGCACCGCGGTTCCTGCATCGAGCAAACCACCGGTGTAGGGAACACGCCCCACCGACACCACAACGACATCGGTATCGATGGTTTCGCCGTCACCAAACTGAACCGTAGTTCCACCAACTGGATTCGGGGTATGGCCAGTTACTGCAACTCCGGCACGAACCGTGATTCCCTTTTTCTTAAAGGACTGCAGCACGACTCGTGTGACATCGTCATCACAGCCAGGAAGAACCTTGGGAAGCGCTTCGAGAACAGTCACGCTGCTGCCAAGATCCGCCAAAGTCGACGCAAACTCGCAGCCGATCGCGCCGCCACCGATGACGACTGCTCGGCGGGGGATTTGCGTGAGATGAAAGAACTCATCGGAAGTCACCACAGTGGTGCCATCGGGCTCAAACCCTTGAATCACACGGGGCACAGATCCTGGAGCAAGGATGACGGCGTCGCCAGAAATCGTGGCCTGTTCACCGTCTCGTCCAATGACATGGACACGTTTGTCGGGGCCTAATGATCCCAAGCCGTTGAACATCGTGACCTTGCGATTCTTGAGCAGCATGACCACTCCGCCAGCAAGTTTGTTGATTACCTCTTGCTTGCGCTGAAGCGTGATGCTCCAGTCCACAGTCTTTGGCTCGACTATCACCCCGAACTCTGCGGCGTGTTTGACCGTTCGAACAATCGAGGCGGTTTCAAGAAGTTCCTTTGCCGGGATACACCCTCGGTGCAAACACGTTCCGCCGATTTTGTCCATCTCTATCAGCGCAACGTTGAGCCCTGCTGACGCACCGTAGAGCGCAGCCCCGTAACCACCGGGTCCGCCACCGATGACGACCACATCAAAGTGTTGGTCCTCTGCTGCGGTTGCCTCAACAGATTCTGAAGGCATGGGGTCGGCTGAAGCACTAGTCGCTGTTTGCACGTTGGTGTTTTCCACGAACCACAGACTACTCAGATGAGCTGTGCCGCTTGCACGGCAAATGCAACCAAAATTGCCATTCCACATATCAACGCTAGAACGATCAGCATTCGGGTACTCACGCACCACAAGCTACTGCGAGTGGACAGGTGCGAAATCATCAGGGCGAGTAGCGCAGTGTGAAGCAGTAGCTTCTCCTCAAGCAGATTCTCTTGTAGCAGATTCATTCTGGCTAAAGTCATGTGCTGAACAGCTACCAAGGCCAGAGTTTGCTGGTCACTCATGAGCTAGAAGACGAAAAGTGACCAGCGCAGCTGCGCAAGAACCGGAGGACGACGTGCGAGATGCACTAGGTGAAGTGCAATCAGTACTAGTACTCGGAGGGGGATCAGATATCGGCCAAGCGGTGTGTCTTCGCTTGATCCAAGGTCGCTGTAGAACAGTGATACTTGCAGGCCGTCCCGAGGATGGCATGGAGTCTGTTGCTCAGGTACTCCGCGCTGGCGGCGCAGAAAAGGTCGAGATTATTCACTGGGACTGCACTGACGTGGAGAGCCATTCCAAGGTGATCGGGGACGTGTTCGAGGAGTTCGGCGATATTGATTTGGTCTACGCACCGGCCGGGATCTTGGGAAGCCAAGAGGCCTTCGAAGCCGACCCTGCCTTTGCCGCAGCCGCTGTGCAAATCAACTTCGGAGGCTTAGTCTCGGCCAGCTTGGTTGTTACAGAACGATTCAAGGCTCAAGGGCACGGCGTGTTGGTCTTGATGTCCTCGGTTGCTGGGCTTCGAGCACGCAAAGACAACTTCGTTTACGGCTCAACGAAGGCGGGCCTTGATGCCTTCGCGCAGGGCCTCGGCGACAGCTTGGCCGGAACGGGCATCAAGGTGATCGTTGTTCGCCCCGGGTTTGTGCACACCAAAATGACCACCGGAATGAAGGCCGCACCGTTCTCTACAACTCCAGAAAACGTGGCAGATCTACTGAGCGCGGCGCTAGCCAACGGTCATGAAGTGGTCTGGGCGCCGCCAATTCTGAAGTACCCGTTCTTCATCTTCCGGCTTCTGCCGAGAGCAGTTTGGCGCAAGGTGAGCGAACGCGGCTGACTAGGTCGCGACCACTCCGGCAGACAGCAGTGCTAATCAAGTACGGAAGCCGGCCACTGACGTCGGCGAAAGAGGACCAAAGTTATGAAGATTGCACTTACCGGCGCTAGCGGCCTGATCGGCACACAACTCATCGACGCGCTGTTGCATGACGGCCACGAATTGACTCAGTTCACACGGCCGAGTTCTAGCCCTGCAGCGAACGCAGCTGCAACCGGTTCGGCTGACTCGTCGCCACTTATTCGGCAGGCTTCTTGGGACCCGGCAAGAAAGCTCATAGATGCAAGCGCCCTCATCGGCGTAGAGGCAGTCATCCACCTTGCTGGAGTTGGTATCGCCGATACGCGGTGGACAGCTCAGCAAAAAGATCGAATCCTTACCTCACGCACGCTCGGCACCAGTCTCATTGCCGCCACGATGGCTGCGATGGATCAACCCCCGGCGGTTCTGCTGTCTGGATCTGCAATCGGCTACTACGGGGAGCACGGCGATGAGGTTCTTGATGAGTCGGGCAGCCCTGGCTCAGACTTCACTGCTCGGGTTTGTATTGATTGGGAGGCCGCTGCTCAGCCTGCAGTAGATGCCGGTATTCGCGTTGCCTTTCTGCGTACAGGAATCGTGCAGTCAACCGAGGGCGGAGCGCTTGCCAAACAACTCCCCTTCTTTAAACTCGGCCTTGGCGGCAAGGTGGGTTCTGGCAAGCAGTACATCAGTTGGATTTCAATTCAAGACGAGGTCCGTGCCATTCAGTTCCTCCTGACCCATGAGCTGTCTGGACCAATCAACTTGACTGCTCCCGAACCTGTAACGAACGCCGAGTACACCAAGATTCTGGGTGGTGTGCTTCATCGCCCGACCACGATTTTGCCAATCACCGGGCCGAGACTTCTGTTCGGGCGAGAGTTGGCTGATTCGTTACTCCTGACAAGTTCACGAGTGGTGCCAGCGGCATTGCTCGAGGCAGGGTTTAGCTTTGACTATCCCGAACTCGAACCTGCTCTCTCTGCGCTGCTCGCCTAGCCTTGGCAGAAATCACTTCCCCCGCGCTACTCAGCCTGAGAGAAAATCAGAATAGGAACACCCCTTGAGTGAGAACAAAAAACAAGTCTCGGTAACGCGAATCATTCCCGCCGATGCGCAACGAATCTTTGATGTGGTAGCTGACCCGACGTTGCATCACGTCATCGACGGTTCGGGCAGCGTCCAAGGTGCCGCTGGCGAACCTCGCAAACTTGGCCTTGGAGACAAGTTCAGCACGAGCATGCGCATTGTTGTTCCGTATCGAATCACGAACAAGGTTCTGGAATACGAGGACGGCCGCCTGATTGCCTGGGCGCACATGGCCGGTTGGCGGTGGCGCTACGAGTTTGAACCAATTGAAGATGGTCCCGATGCTGGGTCTACACGGGTGACCGAGACTTTTGATTGGTCAACCTCGGTTGCAGGCCCGTACATAGAGTTTATGAAGTTCCCGAAGAAGAATCTCAAGAGCATGGAGGCAACCCTGTCTCGCCTTGACGCCTTCGTCGAGAACACTGCCTCACCGCTCTAATATCACCCAAGCGTTGATCCAACTCAGCAGAAGATTGACCCACCTCTATCAGATCTCATTCGGGGACCATCGGTGACGGAACTAGCGAAACGCAAAGTGGCAGCCTTCGACTTTGACGGCACCCTCTCTGATCGCGACACGCTCATCCCCTTCCTGCTTCGCGTCACTGGACGCTCGCGCTTCGCTCAGATAGTTGCGCAAATTGGGGTCTCGGGCATAGGCCGAAGTGTGAACCTGAGAGATCGAGACGCGGTCAAAGCCGAGATGATTCACCGTGCGATGTGCGGTCGTCGCGAGGAAGACCTTCAGCGCCTTGGCCGACTTTACGCCCGGGACTTGGTCGTCAATGAACTCAACCCCGTGGTGCTTCAGCGACTTGAGCAGCATCGCGATGCGGGCCACGAGTTGCTTTTCGTTTCCGCCTCATTGACCTACTACTTAGAGCCACTCGCTGACGAGTTAGGCGTGAATGCCGTGATCGCCGTAGAACCCACAGTTCAGTACGGCCTACTGACCGGCGAGATGAACTTTCCAAATGTGAGAGCCGAGCAAAAAGCGCTCCGACTGCGATCTTGGCTCAACGAACCAGCTTTCGGACCAATGCGCAACGTTGAACTTTGGTCCTATGGAAACTCAAGTGGCGACCACGCACTGCTCGAGATGGCTGATCACGCGTACTGGCTGGGAAAACAATCCAAGCTGCCAGTAGGCGCGCAGATGTTGCCACCAAGATCAGCGCCGTTGGAGACTGCCTGAGCCGTGCAGTTTGGATGTTGTTATGACCTGCCGCTGAGCGGCAGGTCACACGATCACTTCGGCTGCATCCTTGTGCCGGTATCGATACGAACCGACTCGCCGTTGATGTAACTATTGGTGATCAGTTCGAGCGCCAGCGAGGCATACTCGGATGCGTAGCCGAGACGCTTCGGAAAGAGCGTGTCCTTCATGAGGTGATCCTTCATTTCTTGATTGCCGCCATAGATCGGCGTATCAAAGAAACCAGGAATAATGGTGTTGCAACGAATACCTGCTGGGGCGAGATCTCTTGCGATCACCAAGGTCATTCCTACGATGCCGGCTTTTGATGCAGCGTATGCAACCTGGCCAACTTGGCCTTCGACTGCAGCAACTGAAGCAGTGTTGATGATTGCTCCACGAGCGTTGTCTTCATCAGGGTCGTTCAATGACATGGCAGAGGCTGCAAGGCGAGTCACGTTGAAGGTGCCCACCAAGTTGATATCGATGACCTTGCGGAACAGTTCTAGGTTGTGTGCTGATTCGTAACTGCCGTCGCGACCAATCGTGCGAGAGGCCCAGCCGATCCCGGCCGAGTTGATCACAGCGCGCAGCGGACCGAGTTCCTTGGCAGCTTCAACAGCCGCAATGACTTGTTCCTCATCGGTCACATCGGCAGCAGCAAAGATGCCTCCGACCTCTTTGGCGAGTGCATCGCCCTTCTCTGCTTGACGGTCTAGGTCGAGGATCACAACCTTGGCGCCCTTGGCTGCCAACGCACGGACCGAGGCTTCGCCTAGCCCAGAGGCTCCACCGGTGACTATTGCTGATGCATTCTGAAGTTCCAACATTCAAGAGACTCTATTGACCGAACGGTCAAGCAGGCCAACCGAACGCAGAAGAAATCTCGAATCTGGTTCGGAATTCTTTAGTGGTGCGCTTCCCATGCCGAGAATCAAGCGGAATGACAACTCCGCACAGCCAGCAAACGAAAGAAGCAGATGTGAATACTGCCGCGGCCACCGCCACCACCTCGACCACCGAAGCCCCTTCCAACGACTACATGTCGGGGCTCTTTGCTCATCCTGACCCGGACGCCGGCCCGTATGCTGCGCTTGGTCTGACTCGGCTGGCCACATGGAAAGAGATCACGGTTGCGCACCGCCGGTTGCTCTCTGAGTTGCACCCAGACCGCCATGTTGACGCCGACCAAGAACTACGGGATCTTGCAGAACGCAGAGTTCGCGATGTGAACGAAGCTTTCGCAACCATCCGCCGGCAACGTTCAGGAAAGCAGCGCTAAGGCCAGCCGCCTCATTAGCGAAGTACGTCTAGCTCTATCTGCCACACCTCATCGCCAAGCGCTTGAGTGAACTTATTGAGCTGCAGGTCGGCTTCACCGTTGACGCCATCGGTCACGACCAGGGCGCCAAGTGACACAGAGCGCAACCATCCGTCTCTACGGCCAAGCGCTGATCGCTTTGCGGTTGCGTCGCTCGGCAACTTCTTCTCGAGAGTGACAACGCTTCGTGCCCCTGCGCATGCGTCCTCGAATGCGGCGCGAGTGTGAACAGACCACGAAGCGGCAGGGTTGGGGTACGGCAGCACGACCACATAGGGGATTCCCGCATCAGTTGCCGCAGCGGCAGCAATCTGTTCGGCACCCGGCCGTAACCCAGTCAGCACAACAAGGTCATCGCGAAGCTCGGCCTGGGCACTCAACACCTCTGACATGTGCCTGCGCAGCTTCTTGCCCGCTTCAGATTCGGCAAGATCCGCGGCGCGGATGCCGACGACGGCGTAGGGGGATCCCTCGGGAATGCGCCCATCGCGAAGTGCGGGGCGGTCAGCATCAAGGCTCACCACCGCCGAGCGCAAGGAGCTAGAGCGTGGACCCGCAGAATCAGGGGGTCCCATCTGCTCCTCAGTGGGCGGAACCTCGCCGGTCATGTTCTGCGTAGAGAGGGCAACTGCAACTGCTAGTCGGTCCACAACATCGTTCATTGGGTCCCCGCTGTGGCCTTTCACCCAGTCAAATGTTGTCTGCCGATCAAGGGCGAGTTCAATAAATGGCTCCCACAAATCGCGATTAGCAACTGGTTCTTTCTTTGAGTTCTTCCACCCGCGCTTTTGCCAGCCTCGCCACCACTCATCGCGAAAGCAATTCACTACATACGTGGAATCGCTCACAATGTGAACTGGACCCTCAATGGCTTGCACTGCTTGAAACGCTGCCATGATTTCCATCCGCTGATTTGTTGTGGTGGGGTCATAGCCAGCGGCCCAGGCTCCATCAGGAATGGCCCAAGCCCAACCACCTGGGCCGGGGTTTCCGCGACAAGCGCCGTCGGTATATGCAACAGTGGCCCCATTCGGGGCGGCGATGGGAACAGGTCTAGACACTGTTCGCACGCTAGCCCTACTCGCGAGCGAAGAAATGATCATCACGGCCTGCCTCCGCCCCGTACTCTTCATAACAACTCAGCACCCGGAGAGCTTTATGACTACTGATGGATTTGCTCGTCAACTTCCAGACAACGACCCTCAAGAGACCGAGGAGTGGCTTGACTCCCTTACGGCTGTAGTCGAAACACACGGACCCTCTCGAGCGCGCTATCTCATGGCAAGGCTTCGTGAGCGCTCCGCAGAGCTCGCTATTGACTCTTCAGAGAGCGTCTCAACCCCCTACATCAACACCATCCCTAAGGTGGACGAGCCTTGGTTTCCGGGTGATACCCAAATTGAGCGGCACATCCGGGCCTATATCCGATGGAATGCGGCGGTCATGGTGGTGCGAGCCAATCTGAACGCTGATGGGATCGGGGGCCACCTCTCTACCTTTGCGAGTTCTGCTGCGTTGTATGAGGTTGGGTTTAATCACTTCTTCCGCGGCAAAGAGGGCGGCCATCCGGGAGACCATGTGTACTTCCAAGGCCATGCCTCGCCTGGAATCTACGCCCGTGCGTTTCTTGAATACCGACTCGACGAGGGAGACCTTGATCGCTTTCGAAGGGAAGTGACTAGCTCGGACTCTCCGCCTTCTCAGACCGGCCATGGCTTGTCCTCGTACCCTCACCCGCGCCTCATGCCGGAGTTTTGGGAATACCCAACGGTGTCTATGGGCTTGGGCCCCATCCTGTCTATCTATCAAGCTCGCTTCAATAAGTACTTGCAAAACCGCCGCATCGACGACGCGTTGACGAGCCGTGTCTGGGGATTCATTGGCGATGGCGAGGTAGATGAGCCTGAAACGCTAGGTGCGATCTCCCTTGCAGCTAGAGAAAAGCTCGACAATCTGACTTGGGTTGTGAACTGCAACCTTCAACGCCTTGACGGACCTGTTCGTGGCAATGGAAAGGTCATACAAGAACTGGAGGCCATCTTCCGCGGAAACGGGTGGAACGTGATCAAAGTGATCTGGGGAGGAGGGTGGGATGCGCTCCTTGCGAACGATGTTGACGGCGTGCTGCTCAACAAGATGAACTCAACTATCGACGGCGAGTTCCAACAGTTTGCCATTGAGTCCGGCAGCTTTATTCGGGAGCATTTCTTCGGCCCAGATCCCAGGTTGCGAGCCATGGTCGAACACCTCTCTGACGCCGAGCTTGAGAATCTGCCTCGAGGTGGCCACGACTACCAGAAGCTTTACGCTGCTTACGCTGCAGCCGTAGAGACCAAGGGTGCCCCTACCGTGATCCTTGCCAAGACCATCAAGGGCTGGACACTTGGAGATGGTTTCGAGGGGCGAAACTCAACGCATCAAATCAAGAAGATGAGCCCCAAGCAGCTCATTGAACTTCGGGACCGACTCCACCTTCAAGATGTCCTTCCCGACTCGGCATTCGAGGGTCGGCTTCCCCCCTACGTTCGTCCAGCTCCGGACTCAGAGATCGCCACCTACTTGCTTGGTAGGCGGATCGCGCTCGACGGCCCCTTGCCCTCCCGCGAGGTCGTAACTCGCCGGGCCCTCACGCTGCCCGAAGACTCTTCGTTTGCCGAGCTGCTTCAGGGCTCTGGCACACAGGCAGTATCCACCACCGTTGCGTTCACCCGCCTACTACGCAATCTGTGCCGCGACCCACAGGCCGGCAGCAGGATCGTCCCGATCATTCCCGACGAGGCTCGCACATTCGGCATGGATGCGATGTTCAAAGAACTTGGTATCTACTCGGCTCTAGGACAGAACTACGAACCTGTAGATCATGATTTGCTTCTCTCCTATAAAGAGGCAACAGACGGGCAGATCCTTGAAGAAGGCATCACTGAGGCGGGCGGACTAGCCGACTGGACGGCCGCTGCCACTAGCTACGCTCACCGCGGCGTGCCCATGGTCCCCTTCTTCACCTTCTACTCAATGTTTGGATTCCAGCGCGTTGGTGACTTGATCTGGGCAGCAGCCGATGCGCGAGCACGCGGGTTCTTGATGGGCGCCACCGCGGGTCGCACCACTCTGCAAGGCGAAGGGTTACAACACAACGACGGCCAGAGCTTGGTGTTGTCGAGCGTGGTCCCTGTCTGCCGTTCCTATGACCCAACCTTTGCTTTTGAAACTGCACTGATCGTGCGAGACGGCATCCATCGCATGTATCCCGGTGGTGACGCAGCTGCCGGCGAAGACATCTTCTATTACATCACCCTGTACAACGAGAACTACCTCATGCCGGCAATGCCCGCCGATGAAGGTGGCCACAGCGTGAGCGAGGGCGTGCTGAAAGGACTGTACCGATCCTCTACCGGGTCCGCCGATGCTGGCCCTCGCGCGACGATCTTGTTCTCGGGAGCTGCCCATACCGAGGCAGTCAAGGCTCAGGCGGAACTGAAAGAGCACTACGGCGTGAGCGCCGAACTGTGGTCCGCTACGAGCTATCAGCAGCTACGTGTCGAAGCTCTTGAGGTTGACCACTGGAACTCGCTGCACCCGAACGAGCAGCCACGTGTTCCATGGGTGACAAGTCAACTTGAGCGCTCCCAAGGACCAATCGTTGCAGTCACAGACTTCATGCGAATGGTGCCCGATCAGATCTCGCGGTGGTCACCGCGAGCGTGGACCTCACTCGGAACCGACGGCTTTGGCCGCTCGGATACCCGCGAAACCCTGCGACGCTATTTTGAGACTGACGCTGCCAACATCGTGCTGGCGGTGCTCAACCACCTT
>CAEZYU010000024.1_pt1 | contig 22769 bp, 17 predicted proteins | sample 7265681 | NCBI WGS metagenome assembly CAEZYU01 (sample SAMEA6813940, study PRJEB35770) | freshwater metagenome | biome: Freshwater; feature: Freshwater reservoir; material: water | place: Czech Republic | collected 2017-04-14 | depth 30m m | reverse complement strand
GTAAACGGCCAGATCTGGTCTACCCCAAGCTCAGTGAGTTTTTGCACAATCAGCTCGGGCCGCTCCCCTTTGACCACCGCAAACCCGACAGTCACCAGATACTTAGGTGGAAGCTCTTGATGTTGCTCAGCTAGGGGCTCAAGCTGCTGAGTTCCTAAAAAGGCGCAGGATTGCCAACCACCCTGACCATTCGTGGCACACACCTCGTCACCTTCGCGCAGCCTGAGCACGCGCTGAAGATGATGGAGATCATCAGGCTCGAGTTCCAGAGAATCCAAGTTGCTCACCAGAACCTGCGCAGAGGCCGACCGCCATGGGGTGAGTCCTTCTTGTGGCTCCATGGCCGGCCCTAATTCTTAAATGCGGTCTTGAACCGGCTAAAGAACCCTTCGTCTGCAGCAGCGACTTCCTCGCCGCGCACCTCTGCGAAGCGGCGGAGCAGGTCTTCCTCTTCAAGTTCAAGCTTGCGCGGAATCTCGATACCCACTCGGACAAGAAGGTCGCCTCGGCCGTTCCCATGCAGACGCGGCACGCCGCGGCCCTTGACCTTGAACACCTTGCCGACTTGAGTTCCCCGAGGCACGACGAGCTCTTCTTCACCGTCAAGAGTTTCTAGCGTGATATTCGCTCCAAGCGTTGCCTGCACCATGGAGATATCTAACTCTTCAACAAGGTCGTCGCCATGGCGCACAAAGCGCTCATGCGGCTTGACCCGCAAGCGCACGTACAAATCACCCGCAGGACCACCGCGCATGCCAACTGCCCCACGGCCAGTCAGTCGCAGCGTGGAGCCCTCATCTACTCCAGCAGGAACATCCACGGTGTAGGTCTTCTCTTCGATGAGACGCCCAGCACCACCACAGACCTGACACGGTGACGCGATGACTTGGCCTTGGCCGCCGCAGCGACGACATACCGAAGCAGAGACAATCTGCCCGAGCACGGTCTGCCGAACAACCCGAACCTCGCCAGAGCCACCGCAGTCGCTGCATTGAACGGCCGAACTGCCAGGCGCGGCCCCAGTAGAGCTGCATTCCTCGCAGGACACAGCTGTTCGGATGGTCACGTCGCATTGGCAACCAAAGACTGCGTCGGTGAACTCGAGCACTGTCTGCACATCAAGGTCTTCTCCCGGTGGCGGCCCTGCAGGCCCGCGGCTGCGGCCACCGCCGCCACCTCCAAAGGGGTTATTGCCCCCAAAGAAGGAATCAAAGAGATCACCTAGTCCTCCGGCACCACTACCGAAGGGATCCGACATATCGAAGCCATTTGAGCTTCCATAGCGGTCATAACGATCGCGCTTGGCTGGGTCAGACAACACCTCATAGGCGGCTGAAAGTTCTTTGAATCGGGTTTCCGCGTCTGGGTCATCAGGGTTGGCGTCGGGGTGAGACTCACGCGCCAAACTTCGATAGGACTTTTTGATCTCTTCGGGGGTGGCATCGCGACCCACTCCAAGAATTTCGTATAGATCAGCCACACTTAACCTTCAGTTAGTAGACGACTCAACCGCTGGCTCACTAACGCCACGGCCGAGAGAGTCTCGGGGTAGTTCATTCGAGTGGGGCCTAGCACTGCAATGGCTCCAACAGATTCTCCGCCCACCTGATAGGGGGCGACTACTAGTGAACAATCAGCTAGCGGTGCAACGCCACTTTCCGAGCCAATCGAGACAGCAAGCCCGCCATCTACGAGCTCCTTCAGCAAGCTCACCACCACAAACTGCTGCTCCAAAATTCCGAGCACGGCCTCGATAGTTTCACGCGCATCAAACGAGCCGGCAATACGCGACCGGCCGTCAACAAACATGTGCTGACCCTCGGCCTCGGCGGCCTCTCGGAGTGCAGCAACTGCACTTGTTGCGAGTGCCGCCCCAACTTGTTGTGCACTAGCAAGCGTTGGCCGTGCAGCTTGAAGTGATGAACCAACCAAAGTCTCATTGACCATGGCTTGAGCAGCACCAAGTTCAGACGAGGTGACATCATCTTCCAGCTCCATCGTGCGTTTGACGATGGCACCGTTACTCATGACCATCACCGCCAAAACGGTGCGAGGCGACAAGTCGACGAGTTGCACGGAGCGAACCGTTGACACCTCATTGGCCTCACCTACAACTACTGCGGCTGTTCCAGTTACATCCGAGAGCAGGCGGCTGGTTTCGGCGAGCATCTGCTCGAGTTCCCCATGAGTTGTGGCAAAGAAATCTCGGACCAAGCGAGCGTTGGTTGGGCTCATAGAACCCGTGCCTGTCAGTGTGTCAACGAAGAACCGGTACCCCTTCTCGGTAGGGATCCGGCCGGCACTGGTATGGGGCTGCACCAAATAGCCCTCACGCTCGAGCTGAGTCATGTCATTTCGAACCGTCGCCGAAGACACTGCCACCTCAGTGCGAGCAGACACCGTTGACGAACCCACTGGTTGGGCCGTCTCGATGTACTGCTGAACCACTGCACGCAGGATCGCGGACTTTCGGTCGTCAAGCATTGGCAGTCAGTCTACGCGAGTGCCAGCACCGAACCGAGATCGCGGGTCGTCAGTCTTCAAGCTGAAGCGCAGAAGTAAAGGCTTCGGAGGGCACCTCTACCCGACCAAGGCTCTTCATCCGCTTCTTGCCCTTCTTCTGTTTCTCTAACAGTTTGCGCTTTCTCGACACGTCGCCGCCGTACAACTTGGCCGTCACGTCTTTGCGGTAGGCCTTGATGGTTTGCCTGCTCAGAATCTTGGAACCGATTGCTGCCTGAATCGGAACATCAAACTGCTGCCGCGGGATGAGTTCTTTTAGCTTGTCGGCCATCTTCTTGCCGTAGTCATAGGACTTCGAGCGGTGAATGATCGAGCTAAACGCGTCGATTGGCTCACCTGCAATCAGGATGTCCACCTTGACAAGGTCTCCTGGCTCGTAACCGATCGGCTCGTAATCCAAGCTGGCATAGCCTTGGGAGCGACTCTTCATCTGATCAAAGAAGTCAGTTACCACTTCACCAAGCGGCATGCGGTATTGAATCTCGAGACGTTCTGGTGACAAGTACTCCATCTTGACCATCTCTCCGCGCCGGGTTTGGCACAGATCCATAATCGTGCCGGTAAAACCCGAGGGCGTAATGATGGTCACCTTCAGATAGGGCTCGAGCACCTTCTGAATCGAGGATGGGTCCGGTAAGTCGGCCGGGTTATCGATGGCGATTTCAACACCGTCTGTTCGGAGCACTCGATACTCAACTGAGGGCGCCGTTGCAATCAGGTTCAAGTCGTACTCGCGCTCAAGGCGTTCGCGCACAATCTCCATGTGCAGAAGTCCGAGAAACCCGCATCGAAAACCAAAGCCAAGCGCACCAGAGGTTTCTGGTTCGTACGTAAAGGAACTGTCGTTGAGGCGAAGCTTCTCGAGGGACTCGCGCAGGTCTTCAAACTCGTCACCCTCTACGGGGTACAGCCCACAAAAGACCATTGGCTTGGGATCTTGATAACCATCAAGTGGTGCAGCGGCCTGACGTGCAGCCTCGGTTACCGTCTCGCCCGAGCGGGCTTCTCCAACGTCTTTGATCCCGGCAATGAGATAGCCAACCTCACCAGGGCCGAGTTCAGCGACTGGATCGTTCTCGGGGGTTCGCACTCCAACCTCAAGCGCCTCATAAGTTGAACCCGCCTGCATAAATCGAAGCTTCGCGTGCGTCTTGAGTCTGCCGTTCATCACCCTGATTGAACTCACCACACCTCGGTACTGATCGAAGTGCGAGTCGAAAATTAGACCCTGTAATGGGGCGTCAGCATCGCCTTGAGGCGCAGGAATACGATCGACCACTGCGTCAAGAAGTTCCTTGACGCCCTCGCCGGTCTTGGCAGAGATCCGCAAGATTTCATCAGCAGGGATACCTAACACCTGTTCAATCTCTGCGGCATAGGTATCGGGATCGGCTGCTGGTAGATCGATTTTGTTGAGCACTGCCACAATCTCTAGGTCGTTCTCTAGAGCGAGATAGCAATTAGCAAGTGTCTGGGCCTCGATACCCTGCGAAGCGTCCACCACCAAAATGACGCCCTCGCAGGCAGCAAGCGATCGAGAAACCTCGTAGCCAAAGTCAACGTGGCCTGGGGTGTCAATCAGGTTGATGACGTGGTCGTTGTGTTCGAGTCGCACGGATTGAAGCTTGATCGTGATGCCCCGTTCACGCTCGATATCCATTGAATCTAAGTACTGAGCCCGCATGTCTCTGGGGTCTACAGCACCGCATATTTCGAGCATGCGGTCAGCCAGCGTGGACTTGCCATGGTCGATATGAGCAATGATCGAGATGTTTCGAAGGCGGGGAAGATCAGTCACGGTCCTACTATTCTGGCCGCGTCTGAGCACATCTTCTGCATCCCAGCAAGAGTTTCCTTCTGCCGAAGATGACTCGGGCGCTTCAGGTGGCTATCCTCTACAGGTTCCCGAATGGCTGGTCCTGCTGCCCACTTGGGACTGCAACAGATCCTTCGTTGCAGGTACACCCTCACTAGAGAATCGAATAGAGACAGCTCCTCATGGCGAACATCAAAAGCCAGATCAAACGTAACCGCACCAACGAAGCAGCGCGCGAGCGCAATAAGGCTGTTCGCTCCGAGGTCAAGACTCGCGTCAAGCACGCTGAGTTGGCCATTGCCGAGGGCGCCGAGAATGCCGAAGAGTTGACCAAGGTTGCAGTCCGCGCAATCGATAAGGCGACCTCCAAAGGCGTGTTTCACAAGAATGCTGCGGCACGCCGCAAGTCACGTTTGACTCGCACCCGTGCAGAGTCAGTCGCTAGCTGATCTGCAGACTTCTCGTTAGCTCGGCCAAACCTGTTGGTCATGGGTTGGAGCTAACGGCGAGCCTTCGTTGAACCCGACAGTGCTGCGAGCCGGGCGACGAGCGTTTCTAGTAATAGCTGTCCTGATTGATCTGTTCGACCGCGAAGGTCGACATCGGCTGCTGCGACAAGCTTGATAGACCTTGACAGCTTGGCCGAACCAAGCTTCCGGCTCTGAGCGAGAGCCTTCTTTGCGGGGAAGGTCGAGCCTTTCATGCCAAGCAGAGCGGCCGCCTGTTTCTCATCTCGAACGCCACTTCCGTCAAGACGCAACATCCGCTCAACGTGGGTATGCAAGGTCACCATGACTTGCAGCGGGTGGCGGTCGCCCCCAGCAAGCACCCGCTGGAGTTTCTCAACAGCCTCTGCAACCCGGCCTCCATCAATTGCATCGGTGAGTTCCCATGGAGGCACTGCGCCAGCGTTACCCAGATAGGGCTCAAGTTCTTCGGGACCGATCTCTTCGGTGCCAAAGGTGGCTTCAAGCACAGTCAATATGCCGGCCAGGCGACTGAGGTCTTCACCGAGTTGGTCTACGAGGACCCTCTTTGCTGCGCTGGTCAAACGCACCGCAGACGCATCAAGCTGATCGTCGACCCACATGGCGCGACCCTTGCCCCCCGGCAACCCACAATCGTGAATCTCGCCGCCTGCATCCTTGATTGCTTGGCTGAGTTTCTTTGGAAGTGGCGAGGTGCGAGTACCAGGAGCAACTGCCTTTTCCCAGATCAGTACCACCGTTGATTCTGGGGCAGGATTTTCTAGATAGGCCAGCACCGGTGCTAGTTCATCGGTCGAGAATCTTGCGCAGTTTCGAGCGACAACCACTCGAGCCCCAAACATCGACATGGTCGTAGCCGCCATAATGACCTGGCTCATGAGGTAGTCGTCACCGCTAAAGGTATCGAGCAACTCGGTGCGATCGCCTGAACCGATTAAGCGATCAATCAGTTCGCTCGAGGCAGTGCCGAGCAGGACCTCGTCGCTGCCCTTGAGTAAGTACAACGGCGAGTTCACAGCTACCGGTGGAGGCATCAGGAGACTCGCAGCACTTGGTGCTCAGTTGGGTCTGAGCGCTCTGCTTTGGCTTGCATCAGTGCCGCCAAGATGTCGGCTGTTCTGCGTGCACCGACAACATCGTGAGCACGCAGCACGCGACACCCTTTGGCGATACCGAGTGCATGCGCAGCGTGACTCGCTTGGCGGCGGTCCGTTACCTCTGTGCCGAGCAGAGCTCCCAAAAACCGCTTATTTGAAGCCGACAGAAAGGTCGCATAGCCCAGAGCCGCAAGGTTCTCGGAGGACCGAAGAAGCTCAAGAGACTGCTGCTCTGTCTTGCCTAAATCCATACCGTCATCGACCATGATCCGCTGATGCGGGATACCTGCCGCTCTCGCCGCTTGCGCACGCCCCTCGAGAAATCCTCGAACCTCGAGCTGCAAATTTTCATAGACAGGCTCGGGGTCTGGAATACGTGGACCAAGGCGAATATGCGTTGCCACAACGCTGGCATTGAACTCGGCACATATGGATAGGTAGTCAGGGTGAGAAAACCCCGAAATGTCGTTACCTACTGAAGCTCCAGCCGACAGCGACTCGCGCAGAACCTGCGGGTTCCAAGTATCTACTGAAATCGGCAGATCAAAACGTGAGCGAAGAGCCTCGATTGCAGGCACCACTCGGTCAAGCTCTTCTTCTGTAGAAACCTCGGGACCGGGGCCGGCTTTGACTCCGCCCACATCAAGAAAATCGGCTCCGTCTTGAACAAGGCCATCAGCCTTGCGTAGAAAGCCATCAAAATCGAAGTACTGCCCCCCGTCAAAGAACGAGTCGGGCGTCCGATTGAGGATTCCCATGACAAGGGCGCGATAGGTGATGTCGAAGGAGTAGTCGGCCCCCAGCTCGAGAATCATGGATCAGACGCTACACGCGCTGCCCAAGAGAGCTACTCGCGGCTCCAGAGACGTGGATTGTTTCTTGGTAGAGCTGAGCGCAGTTGAAACTTGCACCCCTCCCACGGTCCAGGTGGAAGCTCCGATGGGACTCATTCCCGGAGGGCTACGTTCGGCAATGGACAGAACTCGACGTGGGTGAAACTGCTGAGTCACTTCTAGCGCTGCGCCAACCGCCCGACTTCCGGGCTGGACCAGAACAATATCTAGGTCCCGTATTCCTGCCGCCCACAATGATTCGAGCAGATCGCCGCTATTTGCAACAGAGCCAAGCACAAGAACTTTCCCGCCACAGTCGCCGACCCACAGAGTGGCAGCATCTGTGAGTGCAGTCGTTCCGACTTCGGCACTCACTGGTCGAACCGCCAGAACCAGGAGCAGCATCGAGGCGCAGCTGGCCAAAATTTTCAGGCCTTGCTTGGCAACATCCGGGGCTGCACAATCCCTGAGTCTCTGACTGTCACGCATCAGAAGTATCAGCACCGCTACACCTAACAGCAGCAACTGAACCGGCCGCAGCAGGGGTAGCGGGGACTGCGAGCCCTTGGTTGCCACCCATTCGATCCAACGGACCAGCAGTTCAGAGGGAATCTGCAGAACCTCAGCAACAGGGTTGCGGAGCAGGCCTGCTAACAAACCGACTGTAACTCCGAGCATCATGACCAATCCCGCTACGGGCACTGCCAGCAAATTAGCTGGAGTAGCAGCGGCGGGAATCCCACCGGCAAGCGCAATAAGAACAGGTGCTGTTGCCACTTGAGCTACCAAGGTCACCGCGAGAGGTAGGCGCAACCAAGCCGGCCCCGGTAGTCGCTCTGCGAGTGGTCTGGCCATCAACAACAGTCCAGCAGTGGCACAGATCGAGAGCTGAAACCCTATGGAGTGAACCAAAAGAGGATCTGCAAGAACCAACACAATGATCGTCATTGACAGAATCCGAATGCCGCTTGCAACGCGGCCACTTGCAACAGAGGCCAACGCTATTGCGGCCATGACTGCAGCGCGCAACACCGAGGGCTCTCCTCGAGTCACCAGCGCAAACACCACGAGTAGAAGTCCACCAGCAACCACCTGAGCTCGCTGCGACAGTTGCCGCAAAACTGGTGCAGCAACGGCAAGAAGGAAGGAAACGTTCTGCCCAGAGACTGCAAGCAAATGGCTCAGGCCTGAGGCTTGAAAGCGAAACCTCATGAGCTCTGATTGGCCCCGATCATCCCCCATCACTAAGCCCAAATACAGGAATCGCTGCTCAGGAGCGAACGAATCTGCCCCTGCAGTAAGTGTTCGATGGATTGCGTTTGCAAGCCGGTACCACACAGCTGTGCTCGCAGAACCGGCTGTGCTTGCAGAACTCACTGTGCTTGCAGAACTCACTGTGCTCGCTGAACTCACTGTGCTGAGCTGGAGTCGTCCGGCAAGGTGGCGGGCCTTGGTCCAACCCTCGGGTGCACCATGTAGCTCAGTGGCTCGGCCCGCTACCCAAAGATGCTCACCCATCATGACTGCTCGAACTTGAGACGAATCTTTCATGGGCACACTCGCCAAATAGCGTCGGCCATCGATGCTGAGGATGAGTTGAGTCCCAAACACCTGTTGCTCGGGATCACTCACGAGTTGGGCGACTCCACTTACCTGAGGTGGGAGAGGTGTTCGCAGCGCTTCTAGTGAAGAGCTACCGCGGCTACAGACGATCAATATGACCCCAAGCGAGAGCAGCAGTGGCTGACGCAGGATGAGGCCGAGGAAGAACACAGAAGCAGCCACCACGAGCGCAACCTGCGGAGAGAAATATGCCGCAACGCAGATCAACCCTGCGGTAATTGCCATCCACCGGTCAGTCACGACAGCACGGCGACGTCAAACGGTGACGAGTTCACGGAGAGCCTCGAACTTGGCATCGCCGATACCGCGCACATCTAGAAGTGACTCGACCGAATCGAATCTGCCCTCTTTTTCTCTGAAAGAGAGGATCGCCTGTGCAGTAGCGGGTCCGACGCCGGGCAGGGATTCGAGTTGTTCGAGCGTTGCGGTGTTTAAGTCGACTGGCCCAGCGCCTGCAACAGGTGCTGATCCACTAGTAGGCGAACTTTCTGTTGCTCCAGAACCTTGCAGCACGGGAACTTGCACTGGGTTCGATTGCCCAACTGCTGGAACCATCACCTGTGAACCATCGAGCAGCGTGGCGGCAAGATTCACCCGATTGGAATCGGCATCCGGGCGAAGTCCCCCGGCTGCGGCAACAGCGTCAACCACTCGAGACCCTGCTGGAAGCTCCACCACCCCGGCCGACAGAACTGCACCTGCAACATGTACAAAGACAGGCCCTGACGCAGAGGCCGCACTTGCAGCCTGCGTTGGCGCAACTCCAGTGGGGGAACCGCTCGAAACGCCCCCCGCTGCGCCTGAATCTGATTGCGAGGTTGCGCCAGAAGCCTGACCGCCAGAAGCCTGAGCGCCAGAAGCACTGCTAGCAATGGGAAGGCGGTCATCTAAAGAACCCGGCCGTCTCATCGAGTTCCAGCCAAGGCCAAGTACGACAAGGGCGATGACTGCTAGACCGGCAGCAAGTTTTCTTGCATCAATGGGGGCCATCCACTGCGGTAAGCGGCTCGCTAAGCGCGACGGCAAACGCTCGGAGAACTGCTGAGTCGGCAGAATCCGAGTTGCAGAAGGAGAAGCTGAACTCCCGGACTGTGCGAGAGAAGCGAATGCCTCTTGCCGGTCCTCAGTTACTTGCCCCGGCCACTCGTTGGCCCTCGATCCGCCGGAGCGAGAGCGTCGATACATCGGCCGGCGTGCTGGTTCTCGGACCAGCGCGTCGAGCACCTCGGATGCGCGGGTAGTCGACCTTGTTGACATGTGTCCTCTGATTGCGGTGCTTGGCAACAGGGGGAAGGACTCAGAATCTACTGACTCCGATGGTCTTGGGTTACTGCTTCGAGGGGGTATCACTCCCCCGTCGCTGCTATCGGCAAGACTTGCCGCATGGAGATTCTCTGCACTCACACCTTTGAAGCACCGATCGAAGCCTGCTGGAAGATGTTTCATGACCCAGCTAGCCATGAGGCCAAGTTCATTGCCATGGGCCACCGCGATTTAAAGGTCATCAGCTGCGAAGAGACGGAGACCTCTTTGAGCATTGTCATAGATCGCCTCGTAGATGTAGAGGTTCCAGGATTTGCCAAGCGGATTATCAAACCCACCAATACCTTGAGGTCGACCGATGAGTGGCGAAGCAATGAGGACGGCACCTACTCGGGCAGCTTTCAGCTCGAGACGAAGGGCGTACCTATTCAGATAACGGGTAGCACCGCCCTCACGCAGGCGCCGGGCAAGAAAGCTGCGAGTAGCACGATGTACGAGGTTCGCATCGAGCTCTCAGTGAACGTTCCACTTATCGGCGGGAAGATCGCTAACTTCTCAAAGGGGATCGTGACCGATCAGCTAGAGATGGAGTTCAAACTCGGCGACGAGTGGCTGGCTTCGCACTGACATCACCCGAGATTCCACAGGCTTTCCAAAGCAGTCTTGCTGCCGGGGTCATCAACCCAAGCTCAGCACAGGTGCGGCGAGTTTTGGCAACAGATTCGGCCAGTACCGCTCGTTGGTCTGGGTGCCGAAGCGCTTGTCGAACCTGCTGACGCGGCACACCAAAAGCTCTGAGCAAACTCGGTCGGGGATAGACCATCATCCTTGCCATCGACCCGTACAGCAATGGGGCAAAAAGTGCGAGCGCATGGCGACGAGCGAAGGACAATTTGGGCACCGTTTGCTTCAGATAGTTGCGCGCAAAGGAAAGATGGCGGGCCTCCTCAGTCAGATGAATTCGGGTGATGCGTTCGAGCAGTGGGTGCATATCTGAACTGGCAAGACCGCGACGCTGCAGGTAATCCACTGGGTCCTCGCCGCCAAGAACAAACATGAAGAACAGCGCAGGGCGCGTTCTGGAACAACGCAGCGCAAAACCTGATCCAAATTTTTCGTCTCGACGCAGACCCTTAATGTTTGTTCCAGAGCGATTGATGAACTCCTGAAACATCAGCGTGTGCTGTGACTCCTCGATCACCTCGTGATGCATGTAGCGAAACTCGGGCGCCCCATTTGGCAACCAGAACGCGTGAGTCAAAAGTCCGCGCTGCAACACATTTTCGAACTCGCCGCCCACCTTCATGGCCGTCGCATAGCGCGCTAACCCAAAGGCTGCTTGTACTTGCGGGGTCTGAGATTTGTACCAATCCGTCCGCGCCACGCTTTCCCAGTCGGGTAGTCGAAACCGCAGATCATGAGGGTCGATTGCCATCTCTGGCGAGTCCCAGGCAACATCTGCATACGCATCGTGGTGCTTATCAACGGACTGCCGACTCAGGCGGGCGACTAGCGAATCAAAGCTGGATTGATTCGACGCCACCGCAGTAACTGGCTCAGCCATAGTTTCCATAGGTCACGATACTTACAGTCTTCACTGTAAACGTCAACAGCCAATGTCTCAGTTAGGAATGTGACATTAGTCAATGGTAGATTTGACACTTCTTGCGCAGCCAGTAGCAGTACTAGTGAGGATCTCATATGAGCGGCGAACAGATTGCACCCCGGACGTATCGAATCGACGAGTTAGCCGCTCTGGCCGAGACCACGGTGCGTAATGTGCGCGCCTATCAAGACCGAGGGCTCATTCCCCCGCCGCAGCGACTCGGCCGAGTTGGGCTCTATTCAGATGAACATCTTGCTCGGCTGCGACTGATTTCGACCATGCTCGATCGGGGCTACTCGCTGTCGAATATCAGCGAACTTTTTGAAGCCTGGGAGCAGGGCCACAACATCGGAGAGCTCCTAGGGTTTGAAGCAGCCTTGGCAGCACCTTGGAATAGCGAGGTTGAACTCAGCATCAGCATGCAGGACCTGAGCGATCGCTTTGGCGAGATAGTCGATGAGACCATGTTGGAGCAGGTCCAAGAACTCGACCTTTTAGAACTCGACGGAGATCAGATTCGAGTCAAGAGCCCACGATTGCTCGAAGCTGGCGCAGCTCTCGTAGCGGCGGGTGTGACCGTGCCTGCTGTAGTGGGCCACGCTCTTGCACTGCGGACCGATATTGAGCGGATTGCCGAACGCTTTGTTGATCTTGTGGAATCGGAGATCATCGATCCTCTCGGCGAACCCATCCCCGCTGCTGAGCTGCCTCGATTGACTGAGCTTGTCACCAAGCTCCGGCCACTCGCCGAGCAAGTGGTCAACGCAGAACTTGGCAGGGCCATCGACCGACAGATTCGTGCTCGCCTCAGTGACACCATGGACCGCATTGCATCGCAGAGCGCTGAAGTCGAGGGTTCTCAGCCTGGCTGAACTCAGAAGAGCTTGGCTGTGAGCTTGCGTCGCCACTGGGCCTTTGCTGGATCCTCGTCGTCCATGAGCTCTAGAAGGTCGACGAACTGCTGCCGGTCTGCTTCGTTATCCTTAGCAGTCTCGAGCAGTTCTGTGAGCTGCGTTGCGACCTGATCGGCACCGACGGACCCAGTTCTAGCTAGCGCAGCCACTCGACGTGTGGCTGGCGATTCGGGGATCTTTTCGAGAAGCGCAAGAGCCTCTTGTGGCTGTTGTTCAGTGACTAGTAACTCGGCAAGCGCCACGATGACCTCCGCATTCCCTGGCTCTAGCTCAAGCGCAACACGAAGAGATGACTCATCGCCAGCGGAAAGCAAACGAGAAAGCTCGGTTTCTTCCTCTTCTGGCAACAGCTTGTTCACGAAAGCCGCAACCTCTGCCTCGGGCAGAGCACCCATGAACTGATCAACTGGCTGGCCGTTGACTAGGGCAAACACTGCTGGGATGGACTGCACCTTGAACGCTTGGGCGATCTGCGGGTTGGCATCCACATCAACTTTGGCGAGATCAACCTTTCCTTGAGTTTCGGAGATCACCTTTTCAAGAATGGGTCCGAGCTGCTTGCATGGCCCGCACCATTCGGCCCATAAATCGACTACCACCGGAACAATCGCTGAGCGCTCAATCACTGCCTGCTGAAATGTTGCATCTGTGACATCAACCATCCTCACACTCTACGAGAGTATGAGATCCTCTGACAGCACTAGATTGGAAGATCTCCACACCCTCACGCGAAGGACCGCAGTGACTCAGCACATAGATGGAATCGATCCCGAAGCCATCAGCGCTTGGTTTCAGAAGCAGATGGCTGACGTGCAGCTACCGCTGAGTTTTGAGTTCATCCCCGGCGGACATTCCAATTTGACCTTTGCAGTCACAGAGGCCGCCCCTGCCGACGGACACAGCCCAAGAAAGTGGGTTCTGCGGAGACCACCCCTTGGCCAAGTGCTTGCAACTGCACACGATGTTGGGCGAGAACACCGAATCATCTCTGCACTTCAGCAGACCGACCTACCGGTGCCTCGGACCGTGGGCCTCAGCACGGGGGATGCCGTCAACGGGGCACCATTTTATGTCATGGACTTCGTTGAAGGCTTGGTCATTCGCAGCACAGAGGAAGCAGCCTCGCTCGACCTTGCAGCTCGTCAACGAGCGAGCGAATCCATCGTTGACGTTCTCGCTGCTTTGCATGCTGTAGATGTTGATGCCGTTGGGCTCGGCGAACTCGGCCCGAAAGAGAACTACATCTCACGGCAGCTCAAGCGTTGGTACGGGCAATTCCAAAAGAGCGAGTCCCAAGTAGAGGGCGGTCTCAATTTGCCAGCCGTGCATCGAGTTCACGCGGCGCTATCGGCAAACATTCCCGCTCAGAACCAAACAAGCATCGTGCATGGCGACTACAGACTCGATAACTGCATGCTCAGCCCGGAGGGAGCAGTCGTGGCCGTGCTCGATTGGGAGATCTGCACGCTCGGTGACCCCATGGCCGATCTTGGCCTGCTCTGGGTCTACTGGTCAGACCCTGACGAGGATGCAGTCATGCCACAAGCATCGCCGACTTCGCTGGACGGGTTCCTTCGGAAGCGAGAAATGATGCAGCGCTACGCTCAGGTTTCAGGACGCGACTTGTCCAACTTGGACTATTACGTAGGCTTTGGCTACTGGAAGCTGACCTGCATCATTGCCGGTGTCTACGCGCGCTACGCGGGTGGGGCCATGGGCGACGTGACCCAAGAAACAATCGCAGGTTTTCGCCATATGGTTGAGCGCCTCGCAGAGATGGCAGAGGAGTCAGTTTCATGAATGATGACCCACTCGTTGAAGTCATGTTCACGCCAGAATTGCACGAGCCGGTCATGATTGTGGCGCTCGAGGGCTGGATCGACGCAGGCATGGGCGCAGCGAATGCGATGTCGGTGTTGCTCGGTACAGCAGGTACGGACCCCGTGGCGGAGTTCAACGCAGACCGCTTGTTGGACCATCGCGCTCGCAGGCCAGTGATGCATTTGGTGAACGGTCTCATCACCCATCTCAGTTGGCCAGAGATCGACCTTCGGGCAGGAACCGACGCCGACGGAAACGACATTTTGTTGTTGCTTGGGGCCGAACCAGATTTTGAATGGCGAGCCTTTGCTCAAACAGTGGTCGAACTCGCCGAGACCTTCGAGTGCCGCATGGTTGTGGGCCTTGGCGCCTACCCAGCTCCGGTGGCCCACACCCGCGGAACAAGCCTCTCTGTCACCACTTCATCGGCCGAGTTCTCGTCCACTCTGCACGGTTACGTTCGCGGAACACTCGATGTTCCCGGCGGCATTCACGCAGTGCTAGATGTTGCTTGCAACTCCGCCGGAATCCCTGCTCTTGGACTCTGGGCACAGGTGCCGCACTACGTATCGTCGATGGCCTACCCGGCTGCGAGCGTTGCGCTGCTTGAAGGACTCAAAGACGTAGCGGGACTTCGAATCGAGCCGGGGCAGCTTGAGAGTGACGCTCGGGCTACTCGCCTGCGCCTAGACGAGCTCGTAGCAGAGAACCCGCAACATGAGACAATGGTGACCCAGCTTGAAGAGATGATGGATCAGGGTCTCGGCGGGCCAGACCAAGCCCCAACTTTTGGATTCGATGATTTGCCAAGCGGGGATGAGCTTGCTGAAGAACTGCAGGAATTCTTGCGGGACAGACCTGAAGGCTCAAGCGAAGGATGAGCTGAGTTCTCCTCGGTGACTGCGGCTGTCACTCGGCGGGGGGCAACGGCTGGTAGTCGGGAATCGTGATGCCCTCAGGCGGTTCGGTGTACATAGTGACTGCACTCTTGGGATCAAAGAGTTTCTTGGTAGACGTTGGCCACTCTCCAGGCAGGTAGCGGGTTCCACCATCTACGTAGGCCCACATCCCGGTCCCGTCTCTGCCTGACTCGTCTTGCCCTAGCGCAGCAGCGTTCCACCAAACCTCGGTCTGATCATCAACGCCTGCGTAGTCAACAGCCGGCCAGATTCCGCGCTCCCCCCATGACAATTGAGGGCTGAGGACAGTACCTGGAATGATCTTTGCGGCGAACACTGTCTTTTCAAAAGTCTGTGGCGACAGGTCAGGACCGACGCCCTGAAGCACTGCATACAGGAACTGAAGGTTGGGAAGAATCAGCGGAGCAGATGTGCGTGCAGGTGCGGGCACCCCGTAGAACCAGTTGTAGAGATATGCCGCTCCAGCCACTTTTGCCGAGACCCGTGCAAACAAGTTGGAGGGGCCAAAAGCGTGAGCCCACTGAGCTTGGTCATAGGTGCGAGCGAAGATAGTTGTATCTACCAAAGCCGAACCTGAAATGACCCATTCGGGGTAGTAGTCCTGCTCGGTTGCAACCTGCGTGAGGGTCTGCGGCGCTAGCGGATCCCCGCTGTAGAGAATGCTCGTGACTCCGCTCGCCTTCATACGAGCCAGAATTTCACGAGCCTCCCCTGCCATTCCCACCGGAGATTTAAACGATGCCACCTCGGCGAACTCCACCCCATAGGAGTCTTTCAGGGTGGCTTCAAGTTCTTTTCGAACCGCCTCGGCGGACTCAGAGTTCGAGAGATAAACCAGGCCGAGTTTGCGCTTCTGATTCTTGACCGCTGCCCCACCGAACTCGGCGTTACCCGTCGCAAGGTGCTTGCCCACATACTCCGCCGTCATGATTGAGCCCTGATTTACGTTCTTTTGCACGTCCCAGATATACGGGGCACGTTCCACATACCAGTCATTTTCTTGTCCTGGACTACAAGAGATGCACATCACCTGATTTGCAGCCAACGTGTCTGCGAAGGCGTCGGTCAGAATGGGACCACCGAGCACGACAAACGGCCTGAGGTCGCGCGAGATGGTCTCGGCGTCACTCGTCGCAGCCACGGGGTCACTAGCTGCACCGGTGGCGCTGTAACGCACGAGTTCGACTTTGCGGTCATAGGTCTCGAAGTAGGTAGCAAGAATCTCATTGAATCCCTCATAGGTCTCAAAGGTTCCCGCAGGGGTGTCCGTGTTGCCGATCTGGTTATAAATAAAGCTCAGAACCGGATCGTCCTCTTGAGCGGTGTAGACCACAACCTTGATTGCGTCTGCAGTGACACCCGTGGCGCTCGCTCCCCCAGTTGGGCCTTCGTAGGGTGCATAGCAAGTGGGTGCGGGAGTGACAGGAAGTGCCAGAACACCCTTGGAGGTATCGCAGCGGTCACCCCAATTGATCTCTTCTGTCTTGCCTTCGGCCTTCGCTACTTCCCAGGGCAACACCCCAGCGGGTAGTTGTGCAGAAGTACCACCAGAGCTCACCGTTGGAGGTGCAGCACTTTGCGAATCCTGATTCGGAGCAGTCACGACCAGCCCAACAATCACGGCAAGAAGGACCGCGCAGATTGCTCCTAATGGCCCGTACTTGGCCCACACAGACATGGTTTCCCGACTGCCCGACTCGCTCATTTCTTTCACGAGAGATCTCCTATTTTTCCAGATCGGGCCACCGCAGCGCGGTCATCACCCAAATACGAAGAAATCACTCTCGGATCTGCAAGGACGTCACCGGGAACCCCCTCCGCGATGCATGATCCAAGTTCTAGCGCAACTAATCGGTCTGAAATTGAACTGAGTAGGGGCATGTCGTGTTCGATCACTACGAGAGCGCACCCTAGTTCGGCTCGAATCCGCAGGAGCAGGAAACCAAGTTGCTCAACCTCACGCTGAGCTACCCCGGCAGCTGGCTCATCTAAGAGCAACACCGAAGGTTGGTGAGCCACGGCACAGGCAAACTCAACAATTCGGCGCGTACCGGTTGACAGTTCGCGAGTGAAGCTCTGTGCATAGGCGGCCAAGCCAAACAGTTCCAGCAACTCGGCCACTCGTGTCGAAGCGCGGTATTCGCTTTCTACTGAGGCGGGGAGCGACAACGCCGCGTTCAGAGGGTCGCTCACATCGATGGTTCGCTCAAGAGCAACAGCAACCGATTCGGCCACAGTCAGGCCCGGGAAGAGCCGACCGCCTTGGAAGGTTCTTCCAAGGCCACCCCGCGCTCTTCGGAACGGCGGAGAGGACGCAACATCGATTCCGTTGATCAGAATGCGTCCACCATTCAGTGGCTGATACCCGCAAATCATGTCGAACAGGGTTGTCTTTCCGGCTCCATTTTGGCCAATCAAGCCCAAAATCTCGCCCGGTGCAACGCTCAGCGACACATCCTCTACTGCAGCATTACCGCCAAAGCGCCGAGTGACCCCGACGAGTTCAAGGGCCGGAACCGCGCTGAGCGTTGCCATGGCCTGAACAGAGTCGGGCGCCGGGACAGCCTTCGGAGTCTTCTGGTCAGAAGAATCATTTTGAGCAAGAAAGACCGCACGCAGTAGATCAGGACGCTCAGCGAGTTCATGTGCAGGTCCAGAAAAACGAATCCTGCCTCGTTCCATGAAGTAGGCCGTACTAGCCATGGTCAGGGCGACATTGAGTGACTGCTCGACCAGAATCACCGTGGTGCCAGTAGCTGCGATACTGCGAACCAGTGAGCAAAGTTGAGCCACTACTGCTGGGGCAAGGCCCAAGCTGAGTTCGTCAATCAGCAGCAGCTTGGGTCGAGATAACAACGCCATTGAAAGCGCGAGCATCTGCTGTTGCCCACCCGACAAGTCTGCGGCGGGCTCATCAATGCGTTCGCTAAGAATCGGAAAGGTCTCAAGCACTTCCTCAAGCCGGGACTGATACATCGCGTGGTCTTTGCGTATCAGCCATCCCGCAGCGCGAAGGTTCTCTCGGACACTCATCGACCCAAAGATGCCAGCGCCTCCCGGAACCTGCGCAACGCCAAACTCTGCAATCTCATTTGGCGGAGCATGAGTGATGTCTCGCCCGTCCAGAATTACTGCACCAAAGTTGGCCTCGGTGACACCAGAAATTGCCCGGAGCAGCGTGGACTTACCAGCACCATTCGTGCCGAGTAGCGCCACGATCTCACCTTCATCCACCTCGATGTTGATGTCGAACAGCACCTGTAGCTGCGCGTATGAAACATTGAGGTCGTGCACGATGAGCAGCTTCGAACGCCCCTCGGAACGGTCCAACATCGCCTTTGAGCGTGCGGCAGATGCAGCCCAAACATCGTTGATATCTCGACGCACAACTTGAGCCCCAGACGCAATCATCAGCCCACCGATTAACAAGATCGGCGACAGGACCAACATGCCCACGCGGAACCCGAGGGTGTCGCTCACCCATCCAATCAGCGGAAGAATCAGCAGCCCAGGAATGGCCCACCAAGATGCCACCGAAAACCCAACCGATCGTGCCCTTGCTGGGATGGCAAGAGAGAGCGTCGAGAACAGCCCCGGAATCAGAATTGCTAGAACTGAGGTCAACATGATGTTGGCCACAATCGACAGCCACAAGGTGGGTGCAAGTGCAAAGCATGCTGTGAGCACGGCTGAGGCAAACGCAACCCCGCGCAGAAACTTAAATATCAGCGCTGGGTCACGCAAGAACAAGCGTGTGCCCAACTTCGCACCCACGGCGAGTCCTAAAAACTGGAACGGCTCTACGCAGGCGGCCAAGTAGCCACGCTGCAAGGTTCCTACGTTGTAGACCTCTTCGTACATCAGGCTTGCCAAGGAGACGAAGCCAATGATTGCTACTGACAAGAACGGAACGGCATACCAGATGCGTCGCAGCACATCGATCTTCCAGAGCAAGCGCCACGCCTCGGCAAAGCTCGGGGCAGGCTCCTCGGTTTGAATCACCGCCTCTGAGGCTCCAGAAGCACGTCGCTCTTGAGCACCGCGAACCGGCTCTTTCATTCTGGTTCCGAGCACCACCAAGATGAGCGTAGGAATCGCAAACACAAAAAATGGTGCGCGCCAGGAAAATGCAGCGGCGAGCACGCCAGCCAGAATCGGGCCGACAAACTGGCCCAACACATTGGCCGCTCGATGGAAAGAGAACACGCCGGGGCGGCGGTCTACGGGGTAGTAGTCGGACAGCAGTGCATTGTGGGTGGGGTCGACTACGGCTCGGCCGATCCCAGAACCGGTACGGGCAACGATGAGCATCCAAATCGCAGTCGAGGCACCCGTCATGATCGAGAACACTGCCCAGACCACGGCACCTACAAGAGCAATAACTACTCGATTGCCTTTGTCGGCAGCTATTGCAATGGGCATTTGCATGAGCAACGCGCCCAAAGCGGTCAGTCCGACTAGCGAGAGGATCCCGGTGTTCGACATCCCGAACGCATCGCGAACGTTGGGCAACAAAATGCCAAACGCCGTTCGGTCAAGTTCATCGGCAGCGTTTAGCCCAAAGAGGATCAACAGCGGAAAGATGGGGCCTGTTCCCACAAGTTGCTTCAGCGAAGCCGCTGGCGAGCGCACCACCGTCAGCCAGCGACCTGGGTTGAACACACCTTTTGATGACTCTCTCAGATCAGTCCAAGTAATCCGATCAGCGTCGGATTTGGCGTCAGCTGTCACCTGCGTCTGGGTCACGAAACCGCCTCGCTGTCAGCATCAGGCTCAACCGGGGCGTCGGGAGCAGTAGTCGCGTCAGACTCAACAGTCGCGTCGGGACCAACAGTCGCGTCAGGCCGAACAGTCTCGTCAGGCTCAACATCGGTCGGAGTCTCGATGCCGGAGTCGCGGTTGAAATTGAGCTCGCTCAGGCTGTTTTTTCGAGCGACATACGCCAAGGCTCGGTCACGCACTCGAAACACAACGCCACCCAAGCCATCCGGCGCCGAGAGCAACACCACGAGAACCCCGACTCCAGTTGCCAACACAGACCAAGGCGCAGGCAACAGCCATTGCGAACCTCGTTGGAACACCGAGCCCAGAACTGCCCCTAACAACGAGCCAAGGCCGCCAACTACCGTTGCAGAAAACACTAAAAGGCTTTCCTCAGCGCCATAGGTCTGCTGCCGAAACGCTGCCTGATGAATCACTAGAACGACACCGGCCATGGACGCAACGCAGCCCGAAACTGCAAAGGCAGAAAGTTTCACCCGTATGGGATTCACACCAAATGCCACTGCTCCAGACTCGTTATCTCGCAGCGCTACCAAAACTCGTCCTGTTCGCGTTTTTCGCAGTCGGCGCAGGACAATTCCCATCAGCACCAAGACCGCTAAAGCAAAGTAGTAGAGCCGTAACGGGCTATCTAGGCTCAGCCGATACAGCAACTGCGGTCGGTCAAAGCGCCCTTCAGGGATCCAATCCACTGCCCTGTTCGAGAAGATCCATTCAGAGGCAGCAACTGAGATTGCAAGCGTGGTGACAGCTAGGTACAGCCCCCGAAGTCGCAGCGCAGGAAGACCCACAAGCACTGCCACTACAGCACCAAGAACTCCGGCAACCAGCATGGAGGTAAGTGGCTCCCAACCTTGTTCAACGGTTGCCCAAGCTCCAACCGAGGCCCCAACTCCAACAAAGGCCATCTGGCCAAGAGATACCTGCCCCGCCCAACCGGTAAGCACAACAACAGAGAGTCCAATCATTGCGAAGATGACAACAACGCCGGCTTTGAATTGGCCGTTTGTACCAAGCAACAGCGGCAGGCCGAGAACTAGTACCGTCGCAGCCGCAACAAGTCCGAGGCGGCCTAGGCGAACCTCTCGCAACCTAGCAAGAGCCGCTGGTATGGGTCTCACCTCGCCAAGCGAATCCCAAGACGACACATCCTCTGCATCGGACCGGCGCGAGCCGCGGCGTTGCAGCAGGAGCGAAACGATGATGAGCCCAGCAAGTATGGGCGACATGAGGTAGGAGTCTCCGGTGTTCCATCGCACACCAGTTTCAAGCACTCCTAACGCAACTGCAGTTGCCGCAATGGCCACAAGATGGGTCATCCGGCCAACGATGAGCGCAGTTAATGCTCGAAGCACCACAGACAGACCTAGCCCCACACCAAAGGGCAAGCTGTTGACACCTGCACTGAGGATCATCGAGACATATGCAAGAGCAGTTGCTAGCACCCAGATTTGAGCCTCAAGCCGGCGAACAGGAATCCCCAGGGTGGCTGCGCGATCAGATCTCTCAGCAGAGGCTCGAACCGCAACGCCAGTGTCTGTGAGCTTGAGGAAGAGGGCAACTGCAATGAGGAGCGCAGGCGCAACGATGACCGCCAACAGGTCGCTCCCATCGAAGGCCACCCCTCCAGTACTTAGTGAAAACTCAAATGGTGGCGGGAGCGTACGAACTGCGGGCCCTGCATCCCACAGTTTGGGAAGCAAGAGAGTGCAAAACGCAAGCACCTGCGCTAGGCCAAGAGTTGCCACGGTGAGCTGTAAGCGTGGCGAGCTAAAGAAACGACGAATCACCAAAACATCAACGATCAGACCCAGAAGCAACGCCGAGGCAAAGCCAATCGTGATACTCAACAACCACGGAAGACCAGCCAGAGTCACTAACAGGACCGAAAAGGTCGCAGGTAGGCCTCCAAGGTCGCCTTGCGCAAAGTTCACAACCCGGTTCGCACGCCAGACCAAGGCCAGCCCAAGAGCGCCGAGCGCGCCGAGCAGGCCAAGAATCACCCCAGAGAGCACAGCCCCGGATGGCATAGGGAAAAGCAAAACCTGTGCCAGCAGGATTCCTACCGCAGGCAGGAACAGCAACAGGTTGTTCTTCGCAGTCTTGTTTTTTTCTGCCGACCAACCCACGCCCGTCTCAACCCTCCCCAGTGCAGTGTCCCTCTAGCAGCAGTGTTCCTTCTCGAAGCAGTGTCCTTCTAGAAGCGATCCCCAAATCAGCTTGGTCTGACTCTAGTCAAGGCATCGCTCTAGCTTGCCTACATCTGCAGGGGATCTTCTGGAGGAAAAAGCTGCTGACGGAGCGAGTTAGCCCTAGTCAAGAATTGCTAGAGCACCCTCAATGAACTGCTGCCTACATGCCGAGCGCTGAAGCTTGCCGGAAGAGGTTTTTGGAACTGTCCCTGGCTCCACCAGAATCACTTGTTTCGGCGGAATGCCGACTGAGTCAGTCACGACGGAACTGATGCGCCTTGCAACCTCGGCTAGGTCTGCTGCTCGAGCTTCTGCAACAACAATGATGTTCTGTGCGCCTTGTCGGCCTTCGATTCCAAATGCGATCACGTTGCCAGTTCGAGCGCCCTCGACTTCTCCGGCCACCTTCTCGATGTCTTGTGGGAATACGTTGCGGCCACCCACAATGATGACGTCTTTGATTCGCCCGCAGACGACGAGTGCGCCATCAACGGTGTAGGCCAAGTCTCCGGTGTGCAACCAGCCGTCGATGATGAGTTCTTCTGTCTCCTCGGGTTGTTCGTAGTAGCCCGAAGTGAGCGAATTACCCGTGATCTTGAGTTCCCCAACTTGCCGATCCCCGCAGATCTCTCCGGTAGTGCAATCGATAATGGCGATCTCTAGCCCGGGTACTGGCTTGCCAAGAAGAACCAGTTCGGTTGCTCCCTCGGAATCTGGTGCGACCTGTGTGGCAACTCGCTCGTGCTCAAGGGCTGCTTTATCGACCCAATCGGTGAGCAGCCCAGCCATTGGTTCAGGGAAACAGCCCGCTATGCACACCTCGGCCATTCCAAATGCGGGAAAGGCCCCTTTGGGCGAAAGCCCGAACCGTTCACCGGCAGCAAAGAAACT
>CAEZYU010000023.1_pt1 | contig 23450 bp, 21 predicted proteins | sample 7265681 | NCBI WGS metagenome assembly CAEZYU01 (sample SAMEA6813940, study PRJEB35770) | freshwater metagenome | biome: Freshwater; feature: Freshwater reservoir; material: water | place: Czech Republic | collected 2017-04-14 | depth 30m m | reverse complement strand
TCGCATTCCAGGCCCAAAGCTGAGTCCTGTCACGTGATCCTCGATCAACTCGGCCATTGCAGCGCTGCTCTCGGTGACTGCAATTGCCCCAGCCTGCATGGAGCGCAACAGCTCTACAGACGGTCCGCCTTCACAAGACACAACAACGACAACATCTGAAGCTGCAAGAAGCAGCTCATCAGTTGCCTGTGCCGAAGTACTAGCACGGGCGCTCGTACCAATGAAGCTCATCCCGACAGAAGCAGCAGCCTGCTCTACATCTGCCACTTGGAGGGTTTGAGTGGCGCCTTTGCGCTCGCTCACCGGAGCAAGCACACGAATTGCGAGAGCGGACTCATCAAGGCCCAGTGCTTGCTTGGCGGCGCGCCTTCGAGCAGCAAGCTGCGCATCAGTAATTGAGCCCGAGCCTAGGCCCGAGGCAGCTCGCTCAACTGCGCCAACTCCGGTGTGAATCAGGTGCGTCCTGTGGGAGCGGTCCGTGCCGTCAGCCTGCGAAGAACTGCGCTGCCTAGCAGATTCAGAAAAAGCCGGGCGTGCATCAAGTACCTGCTCAAGAGTCGCCTGAGCAGCAGAGTTGTTGACAATCAGCTGCGAGCCACGGCGAGCTGATCTCATGAGTCGCCAACTGGGCCGCTTTCCGTCCTTCCACTGCGCAGGCTCAGCCCAAAGCGAAATCGCAGTGGGCACGGGGATCGGAACAAGCGCTGCTACATCTGCAACATGGGCACCCTGAAGAATCAGGGCGTCTGCCCAGCGTTGTTCAGTTCGAAGTTGGGTATAAGCAGCTACGGAGCGGCGAGAAGGCGAAATAACTGGAACGGACGTAGCTAACTGGCCGATCTTGCCTGGGCCAAGGGCTAGGGTTCGCACCTCGCATCCAGCCTGGGCGAGGCCTTTGTGTAACTCAAGTGCGGCAAGGTGCTGATCTGTGGCGTCAGTATCTTGAAGTACCTGCAGAACACGCTGGATGGCCACTACTAACTCAGGAGAGTTTTGCCTCGACCTGAGACAGTGCGTCTTCCTCGCTCACGTCGAGAGCAAAGCTGAGTTCAGAAACGAGCACACTTCGAGCTTTCACAAACATTGACTTCTCGCCGGCAGAGAGCCCCTTCGATTGATCGCGAAGTGCGAGGTTTCTTACTACCTCTGCCACCTGATAGACGTCACCTGACTTGAGCTTCTCTTGATGGTTCTTGAAGCGCCGGCTCCAGTTAGCTGGTTCGCGAATATCCTTCTTGCCGAGCAACTCAAAGAGGTCTTCGACCTCTTCAGCTCCGATAGGCGGTCGCATGCCAACGTCGTCAGCGTTCTCCACTGGGACTCGGAGGGTCAGCTCTCCGTGGGCCATCTGAAGGACCAAATACTCAACGGACTTTCCTTCGACTTTGCGCTTCTCACGCTTGACGATGACCGCAGCTCCATGATGGGGATAAACAACCCGATCGCCTACATCAAAAGACACAAGAATTTCCTGACATTCAAAATCGAGGGTCGAGCCGCCGCATCTCGGAACGCCTCTGATTGAGGCAATGGATCCAGATATGAGCCTCTAAGGGACATGCCATTGTAGCAGGTTTTCGAGGCTAGTTCTGCCGTTGGCAGCTCCTAGGTATTCATTAACAATGGCTGCCTCAAAGACCAGATTGGGTCTCCGGATACGGCTGGGAACTCGCCATCTGCGTCTGACCAGACCAACTGCAGTGTCTCTGGCCACCGTTCACCCCAAGTTTCCAGGACGGCACGACCAAGTTCAAACCAGTCGCCACGGGTCAGCCAGAGTGGATCCACTGATCTGATGTGCAGGTACATGCCCCCGGCAAGTATGAGGGTCTCACCCGCACCTAGGTGGCGACCGCGTGCGATCTCTTCTCCCAGAACTTCAATCACTGCACCTGCGATCGATGCGTTCAGGCCAACCACAAGCAGTTCGGGGTGGTTGAAATTGCGATGCAAGCCTATTGAATAGGCCCAGTCGCATCCCGTCTCATCAGCCAAGAGCGCAGCCACGTTAAATGATCCCGACTGGATTTCCGTTTGAAACATCTCGATTACTCCGTCAACTTCCACCCCAGCAGCGTGGTCATCCTGAGCGACGGTAACAATGGGTCAACAGACCCAGACCAGCAGTCATTGACGCTACGTGGCGAGCAACCACGCTGAGCGTGACCGTGGCTCCGCCCAGAGTGCAGGCTCAACTACTAATAGCGCGATTCAACGTGGTTTAGTCAGAATCTACGTCAAGCCATGTGACAAATGTCATATGGCTAGATCTGCTCAGGTGCGTCGGATATGGACTGCGATGTCAGGTGATCCGGACTTGAAGATGGTGCGCTACGCGCCAGAAACCTCAATCGGGCGCCTCGTGCGTCCCAGTCGTACACCACTGCCGTTTTTGCAATGCGGTCGTAAATTGCTAGGTGCTCTTTGTTCGTGATGATGCCAACAAAGCCAAGTCCCAGAGTAATAAAGCCTAAGGGAAACATCAGGGTACGAAGGATTCCGCATCGAAGAGTGGTTGGTGAGCCATCGCGTTGAACAACTCGCAACCCAAGAATGGCCATACCGGCCGTCTTGCCGCTCGTCGACCAAGGGTAGGAGTAATACAAGAAAAGCCAAAAAACAAAGAAGGCCGTTAAGACCGAGGGAGGGATCTGCAACTCGTAGTTGTCCGGCGAAATGACCGTCACGATGTACGTCAGTGATCCCGTGGCGATCGAGAAACAGATTGTTGCAATTGCTTGGTCGCAGCAAAAAGCCACCAGTCGGCTGACTGCTCCCGCATAGTGCCCCTGCTGCGTTACACCGAGCTCGCGTTGAGAGATGTCTGTCATGAGTCCGCCTTGTTCGAGTCTGTTTGCCCGCCCGGCAGCACTTGACCGCTCGGCAGCGCAAGAGGCCCTATCTCGATGAGTAGTGGTGGTCCTGCAGGCAGCGCAATCGGATCGCGTCGAAGCACTCTGTTTGCCCAACGATTGAGAAAGTTATCGAGCCCGACCCCTTGGCTGCGCACGACGTCAAGTGCCTCGCCAGCGATGCCAGAGGTTGACTGCGCAATCAAGCTTCCAATCTCTGTGTTTCGAACCAGAGAGTCAATGTCAAGGTTGTTCACGAGTGCGTTCATGTCAACACTGTCGAGTAGAGCATCTAGATCGACGTTTTCTAACAGCGCATTGAGATCGACGTTTTTCAACAACTCGTTGAGGTCGATTTTAGTAAGCAACTGGTTCAGGTCGATCCTGTCGAGAAGCAGGCCAATATCGATTCGCTCGAGCAGTGCGTCAAGGTTGACCTTCGAGATCAGTGCGTCAACATCGACGCGCTCAACTACTGCTGCTACGTCAACGCGCGAGACGATGCCATCAACGTCGACTCCCTGCACGAGTTCATTCACGTCAACCTTCGAGACAATTCCAGCTACGTCTACCCTGCCGACAAGGCGGTCGATATCTATGCGATCAAGAAGCGCGTCGATATCTATTGCAGCGAGCACCTCGTTGATGTTGACTGCGTCAACGACCCCAGGGGTAACCCGTTGTATTGCATCACGCGCGACAGGGCCAGCGTCGCTCACAAGGCGCTCGCGCACCTCGTGACCTTCTTTGGCTAGCGGTTCGGTGAGTCGCTTAGCTGCAGCCGTGGCGAGTCGAGCCGGAAGGCTTCCTCCCACTGCCGAGGCAACGTCATTTGCAGCGCGAGCTGCGCGAGTGGCTGCTCCGAGTGCTGCGTCGACACCCCAATCTTCGCTTTCCTCATCGCGTGCACTGCTGGCAGTATCTTCATTACTCACGGTTAGATCATGGCCCAGTATCACCCCAGTATGCGCAAACCAGACGAGAAGATCTCTCTGCTAACCCCTTCAGCTCGTGTTGCTGTCGGGGTCGCAGAGTGGCTCAGCTTCGACTCACTCGGCTTGCACTGCCTCAACTTCGAGCTCAATGGTCACCTTGTCACTGACCAACATGCCATCTAGGCCTACTGGAGCGTTGAACGAAATTCCGAACTCGCTGCGCAGGATCTGTCCGCTGGCGCTGAACCCAGACCGCGTTGCTCCATACGGGTCGGTAGTTACTCCGTGGAACTCTAAATCCAACACAACAGTCTTGGTGACTCCGTTGATACTCAGGTTTCCACTGAGTGAGTGCTCTGATACTTCGGTGGACTCGAAGGTCATCGTTGGGTTTGCTTCCACGCCAAAGAAGTCGGCACTCTGCAGGTGACCATCACGTTGCTCGTTGTTGGTATCGATCGAGGACAAGTCAATTGTGGCTGTCACCGAACTCGCAAGTTGATCTTGACCGATTGTGAGGGTGCCCTCAAAGGTTGAGAACCTTCCGCGGACCTTCGAGAGTCCAAGGTGACGCACGGTAAAGCCCACCTCGGAATGTGTCGGATCGATGGTCCACTCGCCTGCTGCGAGTGCACTGGTCGTTGTTTCGGTTGTCATATTGCTCGGTATCCTTTATGTTGTCGTGTCAACAAATCTACTCTCAAGTTATTGATATGTCAACGAAGTGTATGCTCTGCTGATGGAACCCCAGTGGCTGAACGAGCGTGAAACACGGGCATGGCGCGGCTACCAGCGAATGCGAGCCGAGCTAGGCGGCCACCTTGCTAGGCAAATGACTAGAGACTCCAACCTGACTGAGTCTGAGTTTGAAATCCTCGTGGTTGTGTCTGAAGCCCCAGAGGGAAGAATTCGATCGCGCGACTTGGGTCAGACCTTGGCCTGGGAACGAAGCCGCCTCTCACATCAGATCTCGCGAATGGAGTCGCGAGGCATGATCGGGCGGGAATCTTGCGATGGTGACGCTCGCGGCTTCGACGTAGTGCTGACCAAGGCGGGCCTTGCGGCGATTGAGGCTGCCGCCCCAAAGCACCTTGTGGAAGTGCGGCGCTTTTTTGTAGACGTCCTCACCGATGAGCAGCTCAACACGCTCGGCGACATTACCGAGGCCATCACAACTCATCTGGCATCAGAGAACCTCTGCACCGAAGAAGACAACGACAGCTGTGGAGAGTCTGCGAGCTGAGCCGCTGCTGCACATCAAGGCTAGGCAAGGGAACAACAGCGCCTGCTCGGCGCAAGACGAGCTTGGAAACGCACTCTGAGCAGGCAAAGTGCAGGTCAGCGCCCGCCTCGACTGCCATAGCCCTAACTCATCCGAAGTGAGGCTGACTTCCCGGGTCTACACGTAACTCGATCGGCCCGTCTTTTAGGAACAACCGCTTGTGCTGCCGCAGGCACTGCACACATAGCAGGAGCCGGCACGAGTCATTTGGATTCCGCACTGCATACAAAGCGGCGCATCCATTGCTTGACCCATCGGAGGCTCAGAAAGTAGTGGCTCTGCTAGCGTGGCCTCGACAAAGTTGCTGTCGACCTCGGTGGGATCGCTCGCTAAGTCGAGCCCCTGAGATGATCCGACCGCATGCTCCTCCACTCCTGGAAGTGTCTGCTGAAGGCGCTCATCTGTGCCAAGCACTCCAAGGTCAAGCCGCTCGGGGTAGCTCAGGTAGTCCAAGGCAAGCCTGCGAAACAGGTAATCGATCAGACTGTTTGCTAGCCGCACCTCGGGGTCGTCGGTAATCCCCGCCGGCTCGAATCTCATTCCAACAAATGCATGAACAAAGGCTCTCAGCGGAACTCCATACTGCAGACCGTGACTCACCGAGATTGCGAAGGCATCCATGATCCCCGCCAGAGTCGAACCCTGCTTTGAGACTCGAATGAAGAGTTCCCCAGGGCGGCCATCCTCGTACTCCCCCACCGTGACGAACCCTTTACAGTCAGCGACACGAAACTCGAAGGTACGAGAGGAACGTGACCGAGGGAGCTTCTCTCGCACGGGCTTGGCTGCTACTAGTTCTGAAGGTAGCTCGATCGCTGGCTTCCCGGTGCTGAGCGGCTGTGCCACCTTGCAGTTATCCCGATACAGGGCAACACACTTGATGCCCATCTGCCAAGCATCAATAAGGAGTTGTTCTACCTCGTCCACGGTGGTCTCTGCGGGCACGTTGACTGTCTTCGACATTGCGCCCGAGAAGAACGGCTGAATGGCAGCCATCATCCGGAGGTGACCGCCATAGGAAATGACGTTGTCTCCCATTGCACAGGCAAACACCGCAAGGTGCTCGGGGAGAAGATGTGGCGCGCCTAGGGCTGACTGCTGTTCGGCTATGTAGGCAACGATCTCTGCTACCTGCTCTGCGGAATAGCCGAGTCTTGACAGTGCGCGAGGAACCGTTTGATTAACAATCTGCAAACTGCCACCACCAACAAGCTTCTTAAATTTCACCAACCCCAAATCGGGCTCGATACCCGTGGTATCTGCATCCATCATGAAACTGATTGTTCCCGTTGGTGCAGCCACACTGAGCTCTGCGTTGCGGCTCCCAACAAGCTGCACTCGCTTGAGTGCCTCCTCCCAAATCTCAACGACTCGCGAATTCAGTCCCGGTTGTGCAGCAACTGAAGGGATATGTGAAGCAGCACCAAGATGCATCCGGTACACACCAATCCAAGCTGCCGCATCGCCTGCAAAGAGCGGGGCGGGACCAAGCAGGTGAGCCAGTTCCGTGGAGCGAATTGCCGCAGTCCCAGTGAGAAGCGCAGTAACCGATGCAGCCCATGCTCGGCCTTGGTCTGAGTCGTATGGATAGCCCAGCGCCATCAGACATGCACCGAGATTGGTATAACCGATTCCAATGTCACGTGACTTTGCAGTCATCTCTGCGATCGGCGTCGTGGGGTAATCAGATGCGCCGACAAGAATGTCTTGTGCAGTGACCACGATCCGAACGCTGCGCTCAAAAGCGTCTACGTCGAAGATGCCATCTTCATCAAGGAACCTCAGCAGGTTGAGTGAGGCCAGGTTGCAGGCACTATTTGCAAGACGCAGATGCTCAGAGCAGGGATTGCTCGCCATAATCTCGCCCGCGTTCGGCGTCGTGTTCCAGCGATTGATGGTGGTGCCGAACTGCACTCCAGGGTCTGCACACTCCCAAGAGGCTTGAGCTATGTGACGCATAAGCTCTTTTGCTGAAACGCGCTCGATGACTTCACTGGTCGACCGAGCGACAAGATTGAACTCTTCGTCGGCGATCACTGCCTGCATGAACTCATCGCTGAGCCGCACCGAGTTGTTCGCATTTTGGTACTGCAACGAGATGGAGTCCTTGCCGTCAAGGTCCATATCGAAACCGGCATCTCTGAGCACTCGCGCTTTGCGCTCTTCTCGTGCTTTGCACCAGATGAACTCTTCAATATCTGGATGATCGATATCTAGGATCACCATCTTTGCTGCGCGACGAGTGGTACCTCCGCTCTTGATGGTGCCAGCAGAGGAGTCGGCGCCACGCATAAAGCTGACCGGTCCAGAGGCCGTGCCCCCGCCACTCAGATGCTCTCTTGATGAGCGCACCTTTGACAGGTTTGCACCTGCGCCCGACCCGCCCTTAAAGATGACGCCTTCTTCTGCATACCAATTCAGGATGGAACGAAGATTGTCTTCTACATCCAGAATGAAACATGCCGAGGCTTGCTGGGCAACTCCAGGCACGCCGATGTTGAACCAGACCGGCGAGTTAAATGAAAGCATCTGATGTGCAAGCAGATAGCGCAACTCTTGTTCGAAACAGTCGGACTCTTCATCGTCTGCAAAATACCCATCACGCTGACCCCAAGCGGTAATTGCCCCGACCACGCGATCGATTACCTGCTGCAGAGAGTCTTCTCGCTCGGGCGAGCCCAGCAGCCCGCGAAAGTATTTCTGCGCCACGATATTTGATGCAGTGGCAGACCACCCCTCGGGGAATTCAACTCCGAGTTGCTCAAAGGCCACTGAGCCATCTCGATAATCAGTAAGACGAGCGTCTCTTCGTTGCCATGTGAGATCGGCATACGGCGAACGTCCCGGCACGGTGAAGTGTCGCTGCAACCGCGCAGGGGACCCTGCTTGAAACGGGGAGGACGGACTTGAATCAGACGTAACAGACACTTGGATCACCTTTGCTGGCGGAACGGACAGGACTGCTGGCCAAGCATGCGCTGTTGACGGGTTGGGCGGGCACAGACGACCGGGCGAAGACCAGTCGGCAGAACGAAACACTCATAAGAGTTTCTCGCCTTCCGACCCCCAGGAGACATCGCTCCGCAAGAGCAGAACAAGGCCAGCCACCATTCCGATCGTCCATGCCACAACCTACGAAGGGCAACCTAGTAAGAACTGCCTGTGGGGTAAAAGTGGATAAGCATGTGAATTTCCGGGAAACTTTTCCACAACGGCTGGGGAAAACTGTGTATAGCCAAGTTTTCGGTAATCTCGACCCGTGAACCAACTCTTTCCGCCGGAAATCTCCTTTGCAGGACTCGCTACGCTTCTTGACCGTTCGGATAGGCAAGCTCCGACAGGACGACCTTGGGTCATGGCCAACATGGTGGCGAGCGCGGACGGCGCATATGCGGCATCGGGAGTGTCTCGTCCCTTGAGCAGCCCAGATGACCGAGAGATCTTTTCTGCCCTGCGCGCATCTGCGGATGCTGTATTTGTTGCTGCGGGCACTGCAAGAACTGAGCGGTATCGGCGCCCGACTCCTGTGCCCGCATTGGCTGCTGAGCGGCTGCTCAATACTCCAACTGAGGCCCCACGACTTGTTGTCCTGAGCCGATCGCTCAGCCTGGCAGAGGACCAACCGTTTTTGACTGGCCCTGGCCAAGAGCCACTCTTGATGCATCCCGAGGGTGCCGATACTGCGGGGGTTCCATCTGGAGTTGAACTCAGAGCAATGGGTTCTGGCGGAGTTGACTTGGAAGCTGCACTTCGGTCGCTCTATGCCGATGGTGTTCGGGTTGTCCTCTGCGAGGGCGGTCCAACTCTTCTTGGGCAACTCAACGAGTTGGACTTGATTGATGAACTGTTCCTGAGTGTCGCCCCGATGTTGGTTGGCGGCACTCAGGTTGGGATATTGGGTGCTCAGGCCGAGAAAATTCGCCCACACCGGTTGCATCGAGTGTTGGAGGCAAACAGTTTCTTGTTTCTGACCTACAGACGAGATCGCGAAGAGCGAGCTCTGGACTGAATTGCTTTGAACTGACTTAGATCCCAGCAGGAGATGTCGAGGGACTGCTGTCGGCAGGCCCACCGTGACCGAGCAACTGGATCTCTCGCTCAAAGTCCTCAGGGTCCTCGAACGACTTGTACACACTCGCAAAGCGAACCGCTGCGACGGGGTCGAGGCGCCGAAGCTCTTCAAGAACCAGTTCTCCGACCTGAGCGGCTTCCACCTCGCCACGCGTGGTTGAAAGGCGATCTTCAACTTGTGCAGAAAGAGCCGAGATTGCAGATTCCTCGACAGGTCGACCCTTGCATGCAGAGCGGACACCGGCCTCGATCTTGCTGCGATCAAAAGGAGTGCGACGACCATCGCGCTTAACCACCACGGCGAGGACCTCTTCAACACGCTCAAAGGTGGTGAATCGCTCAGCACAATGCTCGCACTGCCGACGTCGACGGATTGAGGTGCCGTCATCCGCGGCGCGAGAATCGACCACTCGATCCTCAAGGGCACCACAGGCGGGACATCGCATTGCATGAAAGCTACCGGTACAGCAGCATTCCCGCATGTTGAGCGATCGGGCAAACCTGTAGCCATCTCAGCTACATCAAAAAGTGCTGCCCACTGGCAGCCTGAGCGATTGCCCGACGCGAAGTGGAGACTGCGGGCTAAAGCCGCTGCTGGTTGAATTGAGAGCAACAATCTGATCAATCACATCGCGAGGGTCTTGCTGGGGTGAAACACGCTGAGCCACGGTCCACAGGGAATCTCCCGGCTGCACGAAGTACGGAACGGTTGGATCTATACCCGCTGCAAGTGCACCTACTGCAGAGCCACTCGTGGCCGACTGACTAAAAGCGGCAGACAGGCCGGAACGAAGAAGCAGCCCAGCGCCAAGTAGTACAGCGCTCAGAACAACGAGCACCGCTGCACGCCGCATGAGGAATACACGCCGGCGCTGCCGAGCAAGCTCGGACTTACCACCGTGAATCACACGCAACCGGGGACTGCTCTGTTGGGCTGCGAACCCTCCCATGGCCGACTCTTCAGCCGAAAGTTGCTCTGCGAGGCCTGCGCCAGTTCTGATGTCGATGATTGCTGCCATGTGAAGAGTCTCCTGAGGGGGTGTGACACTGAAGCAGGCCGGCTCAGAGGAAGCCATCAAGCTACTAGTTCGAACGAATGTTCGATATGTAGAATGCACGAACGAATGTTCGGTGTCAAGCATTAAATCGAACGAGTGTTCCGCAACGGGTCCCCAACTCCTGCTAGTGTTTCCAAACACACGTTCGAACTACCTGTCCTACTTCTATGGGAGCCCTCATGAGCAGCACTGCACTCACCCCCCGCCAGCAAGAGATCCTCGTGTTCATCGAAAAGACCGTCGGGGATCGCGGCTACCCGCCATCAGTTCGAGAGATCGGCGAAGCAGTCGGACTGGCCTCACCATCCACGGTTCACAGCCACCTGCACACACTGCAGCGGCTTGGCTATCTGCGCCGAGACCCAACAAAGCCACGAGCGATCGAAGTCACTGCCGATACCGCTAGCGGTACCACTGCGGAACGACGACCGACGCGACATGTTCCCCTAGTAGGGGATGTGGCTGCAGGCGTTGGGGTTCTGGCTCAAGAACGTGTCGAAGAGATGATGCCTCTCCCTGCGGACTTCACCGGAGACGGCGAGTTGTTCATGCTGCGAGTACGAGGAGACTCGATGATTGACGCCGGGATTCTTGACGGTGACTTCATTGTGGCCAAAGTGCAACCCGAGGTATCAAACGGAGACATCGTGGTTGCTGGTATCCCTGGCGAAGAAGCCACCGTCAAGACCTATCGTCGTCAGGGCGCAAAGGTCATACTGCACCCTTCCAACCCGACCATGGATCCAATGACCTTTGAGCAATCCGAGGTCGAGATTTACGGAAAGGTCGTCACGGTCATTCGCAAGATCTGACCTGAGCGCAGCCGTTCTACTGGTGGCTCAATGCTGCCGCACTTGACTAATTAGCGTGAAGGGCAGCGTTCAGACCTTCGGACCAGGTTCCTGATCTTGGCAGAACCTCAACGGCCCCCGAAAGAGAATTGCGGCGGAACAACAAGTCATTACTTCCGCTTAACTTGCTGGCTTTGACACTCAATCCATCTGGCATGGTGACCATCGTGCCAGCAGTGACGTAGAGCCCTGCCTCAACCACACAGCGATCGCCTAGAGAGATCCCGATCCCGGCATTCGCCCCCAGCAGACAGTCCTCGCCAATAGAGATGACCTCTTTGCCGCCGCCAGAGAGCACGCCCATAATCGATGCGCTGCCTCCGATGTCAGAGTTCGCGCCAACCACAACACCTGCCGAGATGCGACCCTCGATCATCGCTGCACCCAGCGTGCCGGCGTTGAAGTTCACAAAGCCTTCGTGCATAACCGTTGTTCCCTCGGCAAGATGAGCGCCCAGACGGACCCGATCGGCATCCGCTATTCGTACTCCCAACGGAGTGAGGTAATCAACGAGTCTGGGGAACTTGTCCACGCCGAACACAGTGCAGGGCTGCCCCGATGCCATGAGTTGAACGCGCGCCTGATCGAAAGATGCGACGTCGCACGGGCCGAGCGAGGTCCAGACCACATTCGAAAGTAGGCCGAAGATTCCATCAAGGTTTGCTCCGTGGGGTTGTACTTTGCATCCAGAAAGTAGGTGCAGCCGCAGATACACATCAGAGGCGCCTACTGGTGGATCAGCAAGATCCGAGATGAAGGTCACGACCGCTTTACGTGTCACCGGAAGTGGCGAGACTCGATCTTGCTGAGCCGGTACCGGAGTTGCGTGAGTAATTCCCGCAAGTGCTGCTAACACTTCGACGTTGGGATGTCTCTGGCCGTCTTCCACCATGGGGGCAAAGCGGTGAATCAGCTCACGAAGCAGATCCTCGGTCAGTTCATAGGTTGCCGAGCCAGCATCGTGACCGACAACATCGGCAAGAATCGCTGCAGAACCGAAGTTCTCGTTCAACGAGAACGCGCCGAACCACGTGTCGAGAACCGACTGATCGGCATCGGAGATGCTTGCGAGTCCTATTCCGAACGCTGCAGGCTCGACATATGCATCCCGTGATCTCAGGCGTGTAGCGAGGCTCGCGAACTCCTCGGGCGTCGTGGGGCGCAGATCAGTACTCACAAATATCTCCTCGGGCTGGTTACTTTGGGCTGGTTACTAACAGCACATGCCTTCACGGACCAATTCGCAGTAGGTCGTCAAGGGCTGAATAGGTTCGACGAATACTCTCACCGACAAGATGCTCTTGAGGGGTATGTGCCAAAGCTGAATCACCGGGACCGAAGTTCACTGCTGGTACGCCGTGCTCTGCAAAGCGAGCGACGTCGGTCCAACCGAGTTTTGCGCGGACCCCTAGGTCATGACGCTCTATGAGCGAGGTTATGCAGGGGTGTTCAACCGCCGGGTAGGCCGCTGGCGACAGATCAAGCAGCTCAACTTCGTCGTCATCACTGAGATACGGCAGAAGTAGGTCACGAACGTGCTGCTCTGCCTGATCAGCGGACCGATCTGGGGCGAATCGGTGTGCAAGTTCGATCTGCGCCGAGTCGGGAACAACATTTCCAGCTACCCCACCGCTTACCCGAACGACCTGCAAAGCCTCGTGGAAGTGACAGCCGAGAAGCACCGGCTGACGCGGAACATAGGCATCAATTGCGGTCAGCAGCCCGGCCAGTCGGTGAATTGCATTACTGCCCATCCAAGCTCGAGCAGTATGGGCACGCTTGCCCTTCAGAGTGATCGAGAACCGCATCGCCCCTTGACAGCCGGCCTCGATCTGGCCGTCGGTTGGCTCTCCGAGCAGTGCAACGTCGCCCTCTAAAAGGTCTGGTCGCTGATCGAACAACTCCCCTAGCCCGCTGTGTTCCGAGGCAACTTCTTCTCTTGCATAGAACACATAGGTGACATCTACAGCCGGTTGTGTGTGCTGCTCAGCAAGCTTCAGCATCACAGCGAGGCCGCCTTTCATGTCTGCCGAACCCACCCCCCAGAGGTGATCACCCTCGATGCGCGGCTGCGCGTTTCCGTTCGCCGGAACGGTGTCGGTGTGGCCTGCAAGTATCACGCGAACTGCTCGACCAAGTTGCGTTCGAGCTACAAGATTGTCGCCAATGCGAGTGAGTTCAAGATGCTGATGTGCCTGAAGTTCATTCTGAATATGTTCAGTGATCTGGGCTTCAGAGAAACTCTCGGAGGCAACCGCAACGAGCTCGGCAGTCTTGTTCAAAAGATCAACGCTCGACATCACGCTAGGGAGAAACTCAGAAGAACTCACAACACAGTTTTACACGGTGCGGAGCAATCTTGAGCGAGCGCGGACAATGAGCAGATCAGAGATCGACTTAGCGCTGCTCGTCTGGGCTGGGCGGGGCTCCCGGCATTGGGGGTGGGGTGCCCGGCAATGGCGGTGGAGTGGTTGTGGGAAGGGACGGAGTCTGTGGCATCCACGGTGTGGGGGCTTCGATCCTTGGTGCTTCCGATACGGCGCTCTGCACTGAGCCGGGCATCGGTGGGGGTGCAACCCCCGCAGCAGGCATCCCCGGGGCAGCAGCAGTCGTGCCTGCCACCGAACCCGATTGACGCTTCTTCCACTTTGAGCGCTTGACGAGGCCGACTACGAGAAAGATTATGCCGAGAAAAGTCAAGAATAATCCGCTCAGGATCCCAGCTACTCCAACTCCGACTTTCCCAAACCCAGGAAAGGAAGCAACGGCATACTGACCCTCGCTCAGTTCGCTTCCAGCGCAGATCACGCTGTATTGCGAACCGGGGTTTGTGTCGAATGAGTAGACAAAGTTCAAGGTCTCTCCACCCGAAGTGACTGTTCCAGTGCTTCCAGCTGAAGGCTCTGCGAATGAGACCTTGCTGCCGTTTTCGTCTTCGCCTTCACAGATAACTTCTGCAGAGGATGACACCACCACTCCAGTTGAGGATGCAGCATCCAAGCTGGTGGTCTCGCCGAGTGCCACCGTCGATGCTCCGCTGAGGATGTCCGCGAAAGAACTCGCAAAGCTGACACAGCTCACTCCGCCCACCCCGCAACTTGAGAACGCCAAAAAAATCAGAATCATCCCCGTGATCAGAGCGCCTTTGGGTGCTTTGCTGGCTGGGGGGTTAGCAGCATTCGACATGTTGGTTCCTTCCGTGGGCTTTCCTCAACGAAGCTGAGGGCAAGTACAACTCAGTCTTTCATCTCGGCGCACCTGCATGCCCGGCGATTTCCAAGAAACTGCTTCAGTGGCTTGTTGCTCGTCGTTCGAGCTCGTCTAAGTGAGCCTCGTTCTGGACCACAGCGACTCGAACAAACCCAGCGGCTGCGGTTCCGTAGAACTCCCCCGGGCTAACGAGCAGACCAAGTTCTTGTGCCAGCCGCTCAGCGAGTGCCCAAGCATCGCCCTCTGGAGCGGGCACCCATAAGTAAAAAGCCCCGGCGGGTAAGGGTGCCTCTAAGCCAAGTGAGTTGAACACAGCTGCAACCCGGCCAAGCCGAGACCAGTAGCGGTCACGCTGCTGCATCACGCTGGCCGAATCGCTGAGCGCAGCGACTGCAGCATGTTGTGCCGGTCCCGGAACCATCAGACCGCCATGTTTGCGAATCTCGCTGAGATAGCCGACAAGATCTGCGTCACCGGCGTAGAACCCCACGCGGACTCCGGCAAGGTTCGATCGCTTTGACAGCGAATGCACTGCGACTACCCCATCAAGGCCCGAGGAGAGAATGCTCTGCCCAGGAAGTTGCCCCTTGGTTGCAGGTGGCCCATCCCAGGTGAACTCCACGTAGCACTCGTCAGAAAACACCGGAACTTGATGAGATCTGCCCCAATGCGCCACTTCCGACAGGTCATCTAAACCACCCGCAGGGTTTCCTGGGGTGTTACTCCACAGACAGAGCGCACGGTCAACGTCTGCAGGGTCAACCGCTGACAGGTCTAGTCGCCAGTGCTGATCAAGTGGCACAGCCACGGCTCGACAACCTGCGAGCATGGCTCCCATTTGGTACGAGGGGTAGCTCACTGCGGGGTACAAGACGGTGTCTTTGGATGGGTTACGCAACCGGAGCCAGTGAGGCAGCCCCGCAACAAATTCCTTGCTACCAACACAAGCCGCAATCTGCTCGGGAGACACCTGTAGGCCAAGACGCGTTCTGAACCAGTCTGAAGCGGCGGAGCGGAACTGCTTGGTCCCGATCGATGGCGGGTAGCTGCGAGCGCTGTCAACCGACTCGACCAGTGCTCGCAACACCGACTCTGCCGGCGGATCGCAGGGCGTGCCCACAGAGAGATCGATGACCGAACCATGCGCATCAAGGGCAATCTGCTTGAGTGGCTCAAGCCGGTCATAGGGGTACGGGGGAAGCTCAATAGCAGCGGGGACCTGACTCGACCGAGGAGTCCCACCCTGCTGATTGGCAGACGAGCTGAGTGGTGGTTCTGCGCCCATTAAGGGGCCGCAATTCTGAGCTCAGTTGGTTTTTGTTGATCGCTTGTTGCTGAGGGAGCGCCATCGCTAAGAAATTCCGTGAATCGGCCAAGTTCCGAATCTTCAAGACGGACGGAAACTCGGACACCTTCTGGCTCCGCCGTCTCCGTGAGGACCTCTCCACAGCGATGCAAAGCAGCGAGTACATCTCCGCGTTGGTAGGGAATGAACATCGCCACAGCAGGTACTAGCGATCGCAGTCGATCGCCGATTCGCAGGAGCAATTCGGGGACTCCGTCCCCGGTGACAGCAGAGATCGCGACCGAGCCGGGGAATTCTGCCGCTAAGTGTTCAGCCTGAGGAGAACAGTCGGCCTTATTGAACACGAGCAGTTCCGGCACTGAAGCTCCACCAATTTCCTTTACCACTTCCCGCACCGCTTGCATCTGCCCCTCTGGGTCAGGGCCGGAGCCATCGACCACATGGATCAAGAGATCGCCCTCGGCGACAACATCAAGTGTGGAGGCAAATGCCTGAACCAGTTGATGCGGGAGCTTCTTTACAAATCCCACAGTGTCGGTCAGAAGGACCGACTCGCCGCCCGGGAGTTGCAGCTTGCGAGTAGTTGCATCGAGCGTGGCGAACAGCCGATTCTCGACGAGTACTCCTGCCTCGGTCAGCGAGTTGAGCAGGGTGGACTTTCCTGCGTTGGTGTAGCCAACGATCACGACATGACGCAGTGTTGAACGCCGGCGAGACTTGCGCTGTGTAGCGCGATGATGCGCAATCTGGCGAAGGTCGGCCTCGAGCTTGTGAATCATTCGAGTGATCCGGCGACGGTCGATCTCGAACTGAGTCTCTCCGGGGCCGCTACGAGTCCCGATTCCGCCAGCCTGCTGCGACATTGCAGTGCCCTTGCCCCGGAGCCGCGGAAGCCGATACTTGAACAGCGCTAGCTGAACCTGCGCCTTGCCCTCTTGACTATGAGCATTCTGACCAAAAATATCCAGAATCACTGCAGTGCGATCGATTGCTGTTCGCCCAAGAATCTTTTCTAGGTTGAACTGCTGTGATGGGCTGAGTTCATCGTCGAACACAACCGTGTCGCAGTCGGTTTCTAGGGCAAGTTCTTTGATTTCTTGCACCTTTCCCTTGCCGATAAAGGTAGCTGGATCGGGGTTATTTCTGCGTTGCACCACTCGTCCCACCACATCAGCGCCGGCAGTATCGACTAACAATTCGAGCTCGTCGAGAGATGCAGAAAGTAGATCATCGTCATGTGGAGGGAAGCTGACCCCTACCAAAATAATGCGCTCCCGGAAGTTGCGATCAATGAGCGAGTTGCTCTGGCCGCCGAAATCACCAAAGCCGCCTCGGTGCGATTCGGCTGGATCTAGCAGTTCTGAGTCCTGCAAGGCTTGGTCGGCTGGATCTAGGTCCTCGCTACTCACGAAACCGTGACCTCTGGAAATAAGACTGTGACCTCGGCAATAAACGCTGAGGGGCCAGTCAAGAACAGCGTGGAATCTGCAATCGCTACTTGGGCTTCTCCCCCTGGCATCGACACGCTGACCTGCTCGCCTACGAGACCCATGCTGTGCGCAGCAGCTGCAGCAACCGTTGCACCCGAACCACAGGCCTCTGTGATCCCAGCGCCGCGCTCCCAGACCCGTAACTGCATGTGGTCTGTTGAATCGACGTAGACGAACTCCACATTGATTCCCTCTGGGTACTCTGACTCGAGGCGCTGCCCCGCGGATGCTAGATCTAGCTGTTGCAGCTGATCTTCAGATTCCAGCACCAAGACAAGATGCGGGTTACCGATGTTGAATGTTCCGCGGTGCAGTGCCGGATAGTCCTGCGAGAGCGAGCCGAGTTCAGGCCCAGCAGCTGCAGCGCCCATATCTACTTGAATCCAGATTTCCTGATCAGCCGAACCGCGAACGGTACGAAGTTGTCGCACCCCACCTGCTGTCTCGATGCGCAGATCGCCCTCGCTTCTTCCCTCGTGACGAAGCAGCGCCTGGCCAAGACAACGGATGCCATTGCCAGAAATCTCGGCCTCGGACCCATCAGCGTTGAGGAGCACCATGCAAGCATCATTTCCCTCCTCGGAAGGAGGAAAGGACAGGATCAGACCATCAGCCCCGATGCCTCGGTGCCGGTCACACAACGAGCGCGCCAACTGCGGGTCGATCGTGAGCTCTGGGTTCTGATCAGCTAGAGCAACCAAAAAATCGTTGCCGAGGCCATGATGCTTGGTAAGTCTGAGCACTCTGTCTCCATCTCTGCAGATCTGTGGTCCCAACTTGACGAAGAACTGCTCCCTCTACCGTAGTAGTGCAAGCGCTCAGCATCGAAGCAGGCAAAACTGCTGCGGCAGCGTCGATTACGCCCAGAAGGCATCTAGTTGATCAAGAACCGTTCCGGGGTCACCCGAGTGATCAAACCAAGTAATGCGTGGATCGCGGCGGAACCACCGTATCTGCCGAATGGCGAACTGCCGGGTTCGGTCTACTGCGGTGGATACTGCTTCTTCTTCGGTGCTCTCGCCCGCTAGGTGAGACAGCAGCTCGCGATACCCCAGCGCTTGCGCTGCAGTGCGAGAGATTCCTTGAGGGTTCGCTGCAAGTGCCTGCACCTCCCCCAGAAAGCCCTGCCGCATCTGCTGCTCATAACGCTGAGCAATTCGATCAGAGAGCACGGGGCGCTCCACGCGGAGCCCAGCAAGCAGGAACGGGGTGTCGGGGAAGCTATCAAGGCCGGGCCCAAACTCAGAGAACCGGCGGCCAGATCCAAGAGTGACCTCTAGCGCTCGCAGAATCCGTCTTCGGTTATTGGGCTCGATCTTGAGAACGGCGTCAGGATCTAGCTCTGCGAGTTCTTGATACAACGCTGCCGTATTAGGTTCGGCCTCTAGCGATGCGGCCACTTCTGGGAATCTTCCTGGCAGCTCAAGATTGTCGACAAGGGCTTGCAGGTAGAGCCCTGTTCCGCCCACAAGAATTGCGCGCCCGCCATCCGTTTCGATCCGATGAAGGGCCTCTTGAGCTAGTTGGGTGAACTCAGCTACGGAGAACTCCTCGTACGGCTCAACAACATCAACAAGGTGATGCTTCACTCGCCGCTGCTCCTCTGCTGTGGGAGAGGCTGTACCAATATTCATCCCTCGGTACACCTGCATTGAGTCGACTGTGATGAGTTCTACGAGTTCGCCCCGAGAGAGCCGCCGCTCGGCCAGAGCCATGGCTAGCTGCGACTTGCCAGATGCGGTTGGCCCTAAGAGAACTAGGTGGCGAGCATTCTCAGGCACCGATTGACTCATGAGACTGCACAAAGTTCAGCTGCGAGCAGGTACCAGTCCAGACGAACTGGGTCGGGGTGCTGCAAGCCGTACTCACCGAAGAAGGCCTGAATGGGCTGTGGTCCGAAGGTGGAAAGGATGTCACGCGCTGCAAGTGCGAGGTCAAAATAGGGGTCGCCGATTACTGACTCAGACCAGTCCTCAAACCCCATCAGGGTGTGCCCCACAAATCGAAGGTTGCTAAGCCGCGGATTGCCCTGAAGCAGAACAGGCTTGCTCGAACTCGGCTCGGATGAGGGCGCACCGTCCTGAAGAATCTGGGTCAGGCGATCTCGAGGCATGTGGCGGTATGCGAGGCTGAGATCGCGAAGTTCCTCGGGTTCGAGCGCTGCAGCACGAAGGGCAGTCTCAACAATGTCATCGACACTCAGACACAATTGAGACTCCTTCAGCAGCGAATTCGGCTCGATGGCCACCTGATGCAGAGAACTCAGACTCTGAGCTAGCGCCTGAATGGTTCTTTGGGCATCGAACCGGTACTCCGGTTGAGTTGCAGCTACCCCCTCACCAGCAGGCGCAACGAGCTTGCTAGCCTGCTTGAGCGCATCGAACTGCCCCTGAGCAGTTTGAATGCTGCTCACCCCGCAGAAACCTCGATACGCGTTCGGTGCGTTGGTATGGCCAGAATCTCTACAAACTCGCCCATCAAGCAAGTATTGGTAGCGCTCGAGATATCTACATTCGCATAGGTCCCCGGTCGCATGGGTTCGGGCGGGGTGAAATGCACTAATCGGTTCTGCCGAGTACGACCAGAAACACGCTCTGGATCACGCTTGCTCGGCCCAAAGACCAGTACCTCTTCGGTGCGGCCGACCCGTGACTGGTTTCCAAGGAAGGAAGATCGCTCAATCACTGCGCGCAATCGCTCCATCCGCTCGACGACGACTGCATGATCCACGAACTTTTCGGTGAGTTCTGCTGCTTCTGTGCCAGGTCGGGGCGAGTACAAGAACGTAAATGCGCCGTCGTAGCGAGCCTCGGCTGCCAATTCGAGGGTGGCCTCTGCATCAGCTTCGGTCTCGCCGGGGAAACCAAGAATGATGTCTGTGGTTACTGCAAGATCAGGAATCCCTGCACGCGCCAGTGAGAGTCGCTCCAGATATCTCTCTGCGGTATATCCACGGTGCATGGCCGCAAGGATGGAGTTACTCCCAGACTGCAACGGCAAATGCAGGTGCTCGCAGACCGTGTCTACCTGTGCCATAGCTTCGATGGTCTCCGGCCGCAGATCCTTTGGGTGAGGACTTGTATAGCGAACCCGTCGGATTCCTGGCACTGCCCCGACGGCTCGAAGAAGATCGGCAAAGAGCGGGCGCACCTTGCTACCGGATTCCTCAGTCCAAGTACTGCCGACCAGAAACTCTGCAGTGCCTGAAAGCCCGGGATTGTCGGAGGTGTCACCAAGAGATCGCTGTCGGAGCGTGAGGTCTCGGCCAAAGGAGTTCACGTTTTGGCCCAATAAGGTCACCTCGGTCACCCCATCCGATGCTGCGCGCTCAACCTCGGCAAGGATGTCACCAAATGGGCGGCTGATCTCTGGGCCACGCACTGCCGGAACGATGCAGAATGCGCAACTGTTGTCACAACCCATCTGGATGGTGACCCATCCGGCGTAGCCAGCTTGGCGAACCACGGGAAGAGCCGAGGGGAACAGTTCATGGTCTTCGGCCACTGTTGCTTCGAGGATTTCGATGACGGGCTGTCCAGATGAGCGACGCTCATGTAGCAGATCAACTGCTCGGTGAACATTGTGGGTACCAAGAATCACATCGACATAGGGCGCTCTCTCTGCAATCGTTCCCCTGTCTTTTTGAGAGAGACAACCTGCAACCATGATCTCCATACCGGGGCGCGCCTCTTTGAGGCTCTTCAGGTGACCCAATGTGCCGTAGAGCTTGTTATCCGCGTTCTCTCTGATGCAACAGGTGTTCAGCACGACTACGTCGGCCTGCTCCACGTCTGTCGTTGGTTCAAGGCCGTCAGCCTCAAGGAGGCCAGCTAGACGCTCAGAGTCGTGTTCGTTCATCTGACAGCCAAATGTTCGCACGATGTACTTGCCAGACATGCGCTGCAGTCTAGGTTGCGGCGGGCACGACAGCAGAAAGGTACCGGTGTCGTGACCCCAGATCACGACACCGGTACCCAATCTTTACTGCAAATTCACCTGCCCGTCTAGACAGATTGGCTAGTCGAGACTGATTGGCAGATCGTCAGGATCAACTACGAGTTCATCGGAAGACTCTTCGTCTACTTGACCAATGCCTGACTCAGACATGACCCGCTCCGAGATATCCACCATGATCTCTGGATTATCGATCAGGAAAGTTTTGGCGTTCTCTCGGCCTTGGCCGAGCTGTTCACCCTCGTAGGTGTACCAAGCACCAGATTTCTTGACGATGTTGTACTCCACTGCAAGATCGAGCGCTCCACCTTCTCGGCTGATGCCCTTGCCGTACATGATGTCGAACTCGGCCTGCTTGAACGGAGACGCCATCTTATTTTTGACTACCTTGACTCGAGTGCGGTTGCCCACTACTTCGACCCCGTCTTTGATGGCCTCAATGCGGCGAATATCAAGCCGGACTGAGGAATAGAACTTGAGCGCACGCCCACCTGGTGTTGTCTCGGGAGAACCGAACATCACACCAATCTTCTCTCGGAGCTGATTGATGAAGATACAGATGGTGTTGCTCTTATTGAGATTGGCCGTGAGCTTGCGGAGGGCCTGAGACATCAGACGTGCCTGCAAACCCACATGGGTATCGCCCATCTCACCCTCGATCTCGGCTCGTGGCGTGAGCGCTGCCACGGAGTCGATCACGATGACATCGAGTGCACCGGAGCGAATGAGCATGTCTGTGATCTCTAGTGCTTGCTCACCAGTATCTGGCTGCGAGATAAGGAGTTCATCTACATCAACACCAATACGTGCTGCATAGGTTGGATCCATTGCATGCTCAGCATCGACGTAGGCACAGATACCGCCGTTGCGCTGCGCTTCAGCAACTACATGCATAGCCAGAGTGGACTTGCCTGAGGACTCGGGACCAAAAATCTCGATGACTCGACCACGAGGTAGCCCGCCAATGCCAAGTGCGATATCCAATGAGAGTGCCCCTGTGGAGATCGACTCCACATCCATTGAGGTCTTCTCTCCCATCTTCATGACGGAACCCTTGCCGTACTGCTTCTCGATCTGACCGAGAGCCATCTCGAGTGCTTTTTCTCTTTCAACTGCCATGTGATTGTCCTCTTCCGGGGTCGGTCACCATGCGGCGACCTGCTAGGTGGTTCTGCTAACTGGTTCTGCGGGGGAAGTACTCGTCTAGTGGCGTTCACCCTGCCCCGTCGGGGCCTCTGGTGCCGTGTCGCTATCCGTAGTGATGACCGTACTGATGTGGTGTGACAGTGAAGGAATAACCGCCCCCGTGCACGTACATCAGTGTAATTCCGAACAGGCGTTCGATTCAAGCACCCTAGAGGAATTTCTTTCCGCGACCGGTCAGATGACCCGGCCAACCACCCTGCCAACCACCCCGCTAACCACCCTGCTAACCACCCTGCAAACGGGAGGGTTTCTTAGGTGGCTTGTGGCAAGAGCCGTAGCCCGAGCTCCTCAAGTTGCACAGCTTCAATGGGCGTTGGCGCACCAGTGAGTGGGTCTCCGCCTGACTGGGTCTTGGGAAACGCAATCACCTCACGGATATTTTCCTCACCGAGCAGCAGCGCAACAATTCGATCGATACCAAATGCAAAACCAGCATGTGGTGGCGCACCGAACCGGAATGCGTCCAACAAGAACCCAAACTTCAAAGCGGCTTCCTCGGCACTCACTCCGAGCAACTCAAAGATCCGAGACTGAATATCTGATCGATGAATTCGCACGCTCCCCGATCCCAACTCCCAACCGTTCAGCACCAGGTCATACGCCTGCGAGCGCACGTTGAGCAGGTCTGCGGGCCCGCCATCGAGCAAGGCCCAGTCCTCTTCATGCGGCATCGTAAATGGGTGATGCGCAGATACTGGCCGAGACGTGACGGGATCGATGGACTCAAACAAGGGGAAGTCCACCACCCATAAGAAGTGAAACCCGCCCTCATTGACCGGTGGGCGGCCAAGCGCAAGACGCAACAGGCCCAGCACATGACAAACCTTTGCCCACTCATCGGCAACGAGGTAGATCACATCACCTGCCTGAGCCTCGAGCGCACTGAGAATGCCAGACTTCTCTTGCTCAGATAGGAACTTTGCAACTGGAGAGTTGAGCAACAAACCCTCATCGCTGTCTTCTACTCGCATCCAGACAAGGCCCTTTGCACCCCAACGCTTTGCGTCCGCTGTCAGGTCATCGAGCCGGCTTCGAGAGGTTTCGGTGGCCGCACCGATATGGCGGATTCCTTTGACGCTCGAAGCCTTGAACGCGTTGAACTCTGTTGAGACAAATACGTCTGTGAGGTCAGTGAGTTCCATCCCGAAGCGAACATCGGGTTTATCTGAACCGAAGCGGTCCATTGCCTCTCGCCAGGTAATACGAGGAACCTCTCCGATACCTTCGCCTGTTAC
>CAEZYU010000022.1_pt1 | contig 23532 bp, 14 predicted proteins | sample 7265681 | NCBI WGS metagenome assembly CAEZYU01 (sample SAMEA6813940, study PRJEB35770) | freshwater metagenome | biome: Freshwater; feature: Freshwater reservoir; material: water | place: Czech Republic | collected 2017-04-14 | depth 30m m | reverse complement strand
TGGGTTGGTGGGTGCATAGCACTTGGTGACTGCATCCACGCTGCCGAAGAGCGGAACTCCGGTGACACGTGCCGTAAAGCCAATGCTGAAGCTGGAGTAGCTCGAACCGTAGAGCTGGGCATTCAGTGAAGTTCCCGATGTGCCAGTGGCCTGCAAATTGATGGTTACTTCGGGCAGGACTGCAGTGGTGCCCGCAGCTAGGTTGCCAGGCACCGAGAGGGTCACGATGCTGCCAGAGGCGGTCACGGTCACTGCACCAGAACCCAAGGCGCTCCCGCCGGAGTATGAGGCAGACACAAACGTTGAGCCTGCAGGAATCGCAAACTTAACTGTGAGTGACTTGAGGTAGCTGATCGCGTAGCCGCCACCAGAAGTGGGAACAACCACAGGGTCAGCAGTGAGTTTCATTGCGAATGCGCCGCCTGGCGTAACGGAACCAGGTACGAGAGTGGTCACACCGCTGCTCAAGCCGCTGGTACTTGACTGCCCAACTGCAGTGCCCTGACAGGTCATGGCCACTGCTGTGCGCACTGCTGCCGGAGGAGCAGTGGTGGTAGTTGTGGTTGTGGGCGGAATTGTCGTTGTCGTCGTTGTCGTCGTCGTCGTTGTCGTCGTTGTTGGTGCGACGGTGGTTGTTGGTGCGACGGTGGTTGTTGGTGCGACGGTGGTTGTTGGTGCGACAGTGGTTGTTGGTGCGACAGTGGTTGTTGGTGCAACGGTTGTGGTGGTCGTGGTTGTGGGCGGCTTCGGTGGAGCAACACATGCTCCAAGCAGCAAGGTTCCAGCGGCAAGTGTTGCCCCCAAAACGCCTCGTACCCGCGTAGTGCTTGTCTGCATGATTCTTGCTCCCCTAGTCGCCATGCGAACCTCTCTAGGTCCGCCCAGAGAGTATTGACTCAAATTCAAACGAACACAACCATTTTGGACAGTTAGTCATGACGGAAGTCACCCTGAATCAATCTGACGGGGCCTGAATCCGCTGCTAATTTCACAAACTTATTTGTTCGTTGTGCATGACAAACCCTTGTGTTTGCTTGCTGCTTTACCCCCCATATACGCCTGTTTGAGGTCCCCTCAACCTGCAACCCTCTGGATTACTTCATGAATCGGACTTTCACGCGGGCCGGAGTCTTTCTCCTCGGACTGCTCATCTCTTGTACTGCTTATTGCCTGACGGTTCGAGCAAATATCGGCTTGGGCCCTCTGTTTCTTGTTCAGGTTGCCCTTGAGAAGCACCTAGGGATGTCCGCTGGTACTGCTGCGATGGTGCTGGGGTTGCTACTGGTTGCACTCAGCGCGCTACTGCGAGGAGGTGTGGGCGTTGGAACCGTCTTAGCGCCAGTCCTCGGCGGGGTCATCATCGACATAACTCTGCCGCTCATCCCAACCCTTCAGGGAACTGCACTGCAAGTCGCTGCTTGTGTCTTTGGGACCGTCGTGATGATGCTTGGCGGCGCCCTGATTACTCAGGCGCAATTTGGGGTGGGAGGGATGGATGGTCTGATGCGTGGTTTGTCGGGAAGTCTTGGAGCACCTCTTGGCCACATTCGATTGGGAATGGAGGCAACGTTGCTGCTCCTGGGACTGCTCCTTGGTTCGACTGCAGGAGTCGGCACAATTATCACTGCGCTTTTGGTTGGGCACTCGTATCAATTCTGGATGCACCTGCTTGGCAAACAGCCCTTCGGATTCGCCGTGGGACAGGCAAGCACGCAACAGACAGGCTCGGATCAGGCAGGCTCGGAGCTCGCAGGCGAGTCAGCCCTCGTTCATTGAGGCTCACTAGATTGCGTTCGTTCAACTTCTAGACCAACCTGCCGATCTAACGTGCAGGTATGCAGAGTCCGTCGAGGTCCTCCAACGTAATCTTTGGACTCATCTCCGGAACCGCCATCGCAGTGGCGGCGTACCAAGCGACCGTCGGTCCAACAGGAATTTGGGTCTTCGATAGCGTCGACCTGCCATACATGTTGCTTGCCGTCTCGGCGCTGGCTCTTTGTATCCGAGTATCTAGGCGGTCAACTGGCCGGGCAGTGTTGGTCTGGAGACTGATTGCCATTTCTGCTGCTTGCAATGTGGTGGCAGACGCGGTCTGGATTGGCGCCGAAGCACTTGGCCTGTCTCCCTCTGGGTCGGTCATTGATCTGGTGTACCTGCTGAGTTACCCACTGCTCCTAGCAGCAGTGATCCTGCTTGCACGGGCCCGTGACCCCCACAACGGATGGGAGCAGACCCTCGACGGCCTAGCAGTAGTTGCTGGGCTGGGTCTGTTTGCCTGGCAAGCAGTGGTCGTCGCCCCGGGTGCTCTTGCTCAAGCAGGGGGACTGACGCAGAAGTTGCTGCTCGTGGCCTACCCGTTCATGGACCTTTTGTTACTCGGGGCGTTGGCTGGATTATTACTTGGAACTGCTCGTCGTAGCAGGGCCATCTGGGGGCTTTTTGGCTACGTTCTGGTTTTTTTGGTGACCGACATGGTGTACGCAGCAACACTTCGTGTCACTTCAACTGAGTCCTTGATCGATCCTGCCGACCTTGGGTTTGCGGTGGCCTATGTGTTACTTGGGGCCACCGCGCTGCAACCCGCTGCAGCCAAGATCGCTGATCAACAACCCACCTCAGAGGCCGGACTGAGCAGATCCATTCTGCTGGGTGCTGCAGTAGTGATCCCATCGCTAACGGCAGTCATCTCAATCACTGTTCTTGGTGGAGTCGATTCACGGGTCTTTGCGCTCTCTGCGGTCGTCGTGGCCGTTGTGCTCATGGTCAGGGTGGCACGGATTGTCGCTGGTGAACAGCGTGCGCGGCAGTCAGCGGAGCAAGCTCGCGAGGAGCTTTCGCGTCTTGCTCTTGAGGATCCCTTGACTGGGCTTCCTAATCGCAATTCGCTGCTCAGTTGTTTGCAAGGCATTTCGAGTACTGATTCTCTTGCATTGCTCTTTATCGATCTTGATCACTTCAAGGTAGTCAACGACACTGCCGGCCATGCCGCTGGAGACACCATCCTCAAGATGGCCGCAGCAAGAATCTGCACTGCAGTTCAGCCAACTGGTCAGGTGTTTCGGCTATCAGGCGACGAGTTCGTGACACTGTGCAGTAGTAGTGCTGCAGACAACCCCATTCACTGCGCCGAGAGAGCAGAACAGGCAGCTACAAGAATTCTAGAATCGCTAGCGACCGTCTTTGTGATTGATGACTTGCGTTGGTACATCGGCGGCAGCGTAGGAATTGCGCTCAGCGAACCAGGGTCCAACCGAGATCCTGATCAACTTATTCGCGACGCCGATGTTGCAATGTATGAGGCCAAACGTCAGGGGCGTGGCAGGTTTCGCAGCTTCGATCAGGACCTTCGCGAAGTCATTCGCAGCAGGCATGAACTAGAAAATGAGATTCGGGTCGCAATTGATCGCAATGAAATTGAGGCTGCTTTCCAGCCAGTGGTTCACCTTGACGGTCATGAGATTGCTGGGTTTGAGGCTCTTGCGCGTTGGCGGGATCGTTCGGGCCGGAATCGTTCGGCGGCAGAGTTCATAGAGCTCGCTGAGCAAACAGGATTGATAACCCAAATTGATCACGAGATGCTTCGCAAGTCTTGCCGGTTCATAGCTGAGTTCAACGAGCATCGACTCGACCGTGAACCGGCTTGGGTCTCGGTGAATCTGTCGACTCAAGAACTTGCTGCTCAGGACCTGAGCGAGCGCATTGCCTCTGTCCTTTCAGAGACGGGGATCGACCCTTCTTGGCTGACAATTGAGCTCACCGAGGGTGCGCTCACCGTCGACCCTGACATTGCGGTTCGACGATTGACCGAGGTGCACGACCTTGGTGTCTCTCTTGCAGTAGATGACTTTGGAACTGGGTATTCTTCGCTTTCGCACCTTCTGCGCTTTCCGGTGGACGTGTTGAAAGTCGACCGTATGTTTGTCGATGGGCTGACGGGTACAACGAGTAGTCGAAGCGTTGCTGCGGCCGCATTGCAGGTAGCGAGCACGCTTGGAATCACGGCTGTCGCAGAGGGTGTTGAAACCACGGTTCAGGCAGATGCGCTTCTGGCGCTGGGCTATGACCTAGCTCAGGGGTACCTGTTCGCTCGGGCGATGCCCGCGACCGAGGCCCTCCGGCTGGCTGATGCGAGGGTTACGCCGCAGTCTTGAGCTGACCTAGGGCATTCCCTTTTGAGCTCAGTTCGTTTACTGTCAAGATCGCGCTGACTACACACTTCAGTTCTCCGTATCTGAAGTGTGTACCTGTGAGGTGGCTGTCTGTAGGTTTATTAAGTGACTTGGTGCAAGGGGTGGAAGCATGGATAGGCGGGATCTTTTACGTGGCGGAGTTCTAGCCCTCGGCGGAGTTGCGGCAACCTCGCTTGCGGGCTGCGCTCCTAGTTCAACCGCGCTGCCTTCACCCGAAGCAGTTGATCTGGGGCCCTTTAGCTGCGGAATCGCATCGGGTGTCCATAGCGATACAGCAGTTGTCCTTTGGACTCGGTTTGCCCCAGCGGCCCTTGGCAGCGATGTTGAGGTTGTTTGGCAGGTGGCAACGGACGCTAGTTTCTCGCAGATTGTTCAGTCGGGAACGGGTATCGGCTCGGCGCAAAACGACGGCTGTATCAAGGTGCTCGCAGAGGGTCTGAGCCCGGGGCAACGGTTTTTTTACCGGTTCACCGTCGGCGGACTCACCAGTCCGATTGGTAGAACAAAGACGCTTCCTGCCGCCGGCTCAACTCCTCAGTCCGTGCGACTCGCTGTAGCGAGTTGTCAGAACTACTCCGTTGGCTACTATCCGGCATGGCGAGCCATTGCTGCTGAAGACCTTGACGCAGTTGTCTTCCTTGGCGACTACATCTACGAGTACGCAGGAAGTGCTGACTCGCTTGATGTGCGCGCTGATGTCAGCGTAGAAGCCACCGACCTGCCCTCGTATCGGGCCAAGTACAAAATGTATAAGTCAGACCCAGAATTGCGCGCGGCGCATGCAGCACACCCTTTTGCGCCAGTCTGGGATGACCACGAGTTCTTCAACGATTACGACCGCTTGAGCCTGCTGCGCTATCCCGAGCGGGCAGCCGCTGCGTATCAGGCCTGGTTTGAGTATCAGCCAGTATGGCGAATAGACGCAGATCAGATCTACCGGCGTGCGCGCTGGGGCAACTTGTTAGACCTGTCCATGCTTGACACACGCCAGTACCGCGACCCGCACATCACTGGCCCTAACGGGGAGCGGCTCTTAGTGGGGAGCTCCGCAGATCTTCCCCTTCGGCAGGTACACGATGCTGGGCGGACAATCCTAGGGACCTCCCAACGAGACTGGCTGCTCGACGGTTTTGGGCAAGCACAGGCCGACGACGTCACGTGGAAGCTCGTTGCTAATCAGGTCATGATCAGCCCGGTTCGCATCCTCGACCTTGATGAGCCCGCTCTTCGCTCCTTGCGGCCGGACCTTCCGAAACACGCCGGTGTGTATGCCAGTTTTGATGACTGGAGTGGGTACTCCTGGGAGCGCGACCAGATTACGCAGCGAGTATCCGCTGATGGAATATCGAACCTTGGTTTTCTCACCGGAGATATTCACTCTTTCTGGCAGGCGCCAGTTCTGAGAGATTTCGATGAGCCATTTAGTCCGGTCGTTGCTCAGGAATTTGTGTGCGGCTCAATTAGCTCCAAAGGCGTTGATTACGCCGGGGACTTTGCAGGGCCTGCCGAAGCAGCGGTGACCACGCTGCGGCCTGGATTCCGTTACGCAGACTTTCGCCGACGCGGCTTTGGGCTTGTTGAGTGCACGCAGTCTCATGCCACCGTTGAGTACCGCACAGTCAATGCGCGTACTCCAAATCTGAGTGCACCAAGTGCCCAATCAAAGCGGCGAGTTCGCTTTGATTGGCCCGCCGAAACGCAGAGGGTGAGCATCACCCGCGGGTGATTGTGGTTCGCGGTTGAATAGGCGCCGTGTCTCATCGCGTTACCCAGCCAATCTGGAAACCGCTCTCTAGCGGCCTGCCTTTTTTCGCGGCCCTGAGTAATGGCAAAAGACTGCGCTCCGTCTCTGACCTGATCACACTCATCCTCACACTGCTGCCTGCAGCATTGTTGGCTCAACTTTCGGTTCCTACCTCGGGCTTCGAACAAGCTTTGGTAGATCTGATTGATGCAATACCGAGCTTCTCAGATGTGCTCTGGCGTCTCGGTGTTGCCTGTCTGTTGTTGTGGTTGCTAGCGATACTCATTGCCTCGGCGGTGCGTCTTCGAGCTGAGGTGCTTGTTGACATTGCAGCTTCACTCGTTGTCGCAGTTGCGCTTTCGCTTCTGTTCTCACGGCAAATAAACGGAGTCTGGCCATCGTTCTCCCAGGCTGCTTCGGGTGGCTCAGCAGGCTCGGTTCCTTTGATCTCCTTGGTCTGTGCTGTGGCTGTCTCTTCTGCAGCCTCGCCGCACTTGTCATTACCCTTTCGGCATTTCGGCCGCTGGGTAGTGCTCACAGCCACCCTTTCAGTAGTGCTGCTTTCCTCCTCAACACCATTTGGTGGCGCGCTCAGCCTCTTACTTGGAATAGCCGCCGCTGCAGCGGTACACCTGCTGTTTGGCTCCTCGATGGGCGGACCCAATCTGTTGGGAGTCGCGGTAGCTCTCGAACAGCTCGGCCTGAGAGTTGATCACCTAGTTGCTGCACCTCGGCAGAGCAGTGGCGTTTTCGTGGCAGATGGCGTGAGCCCATCATCCGGGCCGGTTCATATAAAGGTCTATGGGCGAGACGCGCGAGACACCCAACTCGTGAGCCGACTCTGGAGGGCAATTTGGTACCGAGGTGACGCACGCCCAGCCATGACGAGGGAACAACAAGTTGAGCATGAGGGGTTTGTCACCATGCTGGCGGCGAGTCGCGGTATCGCTGTTCCAAAGGTCCTCGTAGCGGGGATGACGGAGGCCGGCGATGCGCTGCTTGCCGTTTCTCAGCGAGGCACACCGATAGAGCGCTCACAAGACGCTCCGGTTGAAAGCATCTGGCAACTCCTTCGTTCCTTACACCGCAGCGACTTAGCTCATGGTTCACTCGACCTCGACAGCTTCGCCTTGTTCGGCAATGAGGTCCTTTTGACTGACCTGTCCACGGTGAGTAATTCGGCGTCTCGCGACCAGCAACTGACTGACCTAGCTCAGGCCATGGTGGTCACCTCGCTGTTGGTAGGAATTGAACGTGCGACCATTATCGCCAGCGAGCAACTTGATTCCGAAGAGGTCGTAGACCTCTTGGCCTACATTCAACTTTCGGCACTCGGCCGCTCGCTTCGCGAAGACCTCAAAGCCTCGGGCCTTGGAATCGAGGCGGTACGGTCGGCGCTTGCGGCTGTGGAGGGAGTCGAGGTTCCCGAGATTGCTCAACTCAGGCGAGTCTCAGTGCAGTCCCTCGTGACGGTGGTATTGCTCTTGCTGGTGGCAGGTGCGCTCATCGTTACGCTGGGCGAGGTCAACCTTGCAGAGCTTGCGGCTGCGCTGAGGTCGGCTTCAGTCGCTATGGCGCTTGCAGCAGTGGTGGTTGGGCAGACTCCGTTCTTCACTCAAGCTGTGGCCACTCGGGGAGCATGCCCACGCCCACTTGCCTATGGGCCTGTGGCGCTGCTCCAGATGTCTATTGGCTTTATGGCGCTTGCGGTCCCATCCACTGCGGGCCGCTTGGCGCTAGACATCCGCTTCTTTCAGCGACAGGGGATTCCCGCAGCCTCGGCAGTATCGATTGCCGCGATTGATGGATTCAGCGGATTTCTTGTGCAGATCTCGCTACTTCTCATCACCTTGGTTTTTGGGCTTGGGCGTGTCGACCTGACTTGGAAGACGCCCGACCTAGGCAGTTCTGACGACTTAACGCTGCTGCTGATTTTTGCGGGGGTGCTTCTGGTGATTGTCGCCGTACTAGCTGCAGCCTTGCCGGCAATCCGTAACCGAGTGCTGCGCAGGGTGACCCCCATGCTGTCCGAGGCGAAACAAACACTTCGTTCGCTTCGCTCGCTCTCTAACTTGTTGCAGATCTTTGGCGGAAACCTTGGAAATCAGTTGCTCTTTGCGCTCACCCTTGGAATCTGCCTGAGGGCCTTCGGTGGCAGTCTCAACTTGGCGACGCTGTTGGTGGTGTATGTGGCAGCTGCGCTCTTTGGTGGCCTGATGCCTGTTCCCGGAGGGATTGGGGTGATGGAAGCTGCCCTGATGACGGGGTTGATAGCGGCGGGGGTTGATTCCACCACGGCGGCGGGTACAGCGTTGCTTTTTAGGCTTGTAACGTTTTACTTGCCACCGATCTGGGGATGGGTCGCTCTTCGATGGCTGCAGCGGCATAGCTACTTGTAGGTGCTGCGCGGCAGCCAACTAGCGAAGGCTGTAGAAGCAGCAACGCTCTACAAGCAGTAATGCGGGACAAGCAGTAATAGAGTCCACCTTTGCAGTCCTTGAGCGAAGGAACATAGGCACGTGAGCAAACAGCACCTCCCGATAGCGCAAAACACTACGCCCGAACTCCAGGCGTATCTTCTTCGGACCGAATCAACCCTTGATCTTTTTGCTTTGCTCACCTTGTGGGTCGTGGTCATTCCTTTCCGCAGTTTCGGTACGGGCACGACAGCATTTGCGGCGTCCTTCATCACCAAGTTTCTGGTATCGCTGGTGTTCGCAATCGACATGTTTCGTCGGGCGCGAATGGCACCACAGCCTTGGACCTATGTCTGGGCGCATCCGGTTGGGTTGCTCGCTGTAATCTTTCCGCCGGTTCGTGTGCTTTTCAGCGTTCGCCTTGTTACCTCGCTTTTTCGGCGAGGGCATCTAGCAAAGTTTCTTGCCGCAGACTTGGTTTTGCTGATGAACGGGATGCTCATCGTGTACTTCTATGAGCGGCGAGCCCCGGGCGCAAACATCACCAGCCTTGCTGACGCAGCATGGTGGGGGATCGTTACGGTCACCACAGTGGGCTACGGCGACCTGTATCCCATTACGCCCGCTGGGCAGATCGCTGCAGCCTGCATTATGGCTACTGGCATCTTGACACTCGCTGTGATCACGGCACAGGTCTCGTGGAGCTTCAGCCAGCAAGTTGAGGACCGAACCAAGGGGTCGCCGTCTGAGACCCTAGAGCCCGAAAATACGGACCCAGGAGCGATTGCTCCCCAGCAAGATCTTGCTGGGCTGCATGGCCGACTTGACGGAATCGAGGCGCAACTCAAGCGACTGCTGCAACAATATGACCCGTCGCCAGAGCAGGTCCCGGACGACAATCAGACCTAGCGAGCCTGAAGCGCGTCCCAAGCTTCGGTGAGGACCTTGCGAAGCACGGATTCAATGAGGGCAAATTCGGCCTCGCCCGCAATGAGTGGCGGCGACAAAACAATCAAGGGCTCTGCGCGGTCATCTGTTCTACACATCAGGCCCTCTTCGAAGAGGCGCTGAGAGATCAAACCCTTGAGGAGCCACTTGCATTCCTCGGGCGAGAACGTCTCTAGCGTGACGGGGTCTCTCACGAGTTCAACTACTTGCAAGTAGCCCTCTCCTCGAACATCACCCACGATGGGAAGATCTTCAAGGCGCCGCAGGTGAGCGGTCAGGCCCGACTCGTTGTCCAACACGTTCTGCAGCAGTTGCTCACGCTTGATGAGTTCGATATTGGCAAGCGCGACGGCTGCAGACACCGGGTGGCCCGCAAAGGTGAGTCCGTGCAAGAACATGTCATCTTCCCCAAGGAAAGGTTCCGCGAGTGCCTCGCTGATCATCATCCCGCCAAGCGGGGAGTAACCCGAGGTGACTCCCTTGGCAAAGGTGATGATGTCGGGCTGATACTCGTAGCGCTGCGAACCAAACCAGTAGCCGAGCCGGCCAAAGGCGCAGATGACCTCGTCAGAGATGAGCAACACTCCGTAGTGATCGCAGATCTCTCTGACGCGAGCGAAGTATCCCGGCGGGGGAACGAGCGCTCCGCCAGTGTTTTGGACGGGTTCTAGGATGACTGCGGCAACTGTTGACGGACCTTCCATCTCGATTCGAGTGGCGATATCTTCAGCGCATCGCAACCCGAATGCTTCTAGGTCCCCTGCGTCTGAGTCTCTGAAGCTGTTGGTGTTTCGTACCTTGACAGCCCCAGGAACAAGTGGCTCGAACACGTTTTTGATGGCAGGAAGGCCAGTGATCGACAACGCCCCCATCGTGGACCCGTGATACGAGAGATAGCGCGAGACGATCTTGGTGCGTGAGGGCTGACCAATCTGAGCAAAATATTGCCTTGCGAGTTTCCATGCCGACTCAACTGCCTCGCTGCCGCCGGTCGTGAAGAAGACTCGGTTGAGGTCGCCAGGCGAGAGCGCTGCTAGTTCGGCTGCGAGTTCCAATGCTGGCTCTGTTCCGTAGGACCAGATCGGAAAATAGGCGAGTTTCTCTGCCTGTTTCGCTGCCGCCTCTGCGAGTTCCTTGCGGCCGTGGCCGACCTGAACAGTAAACAGTCCAGACAGACCGTCAAGATACCGCTTGTTGTTCTGATCAAAGACGTAGCAACCCTCACCCCGCACGATCACAGGCAGGTGTTGTTGGTCAATGGGAGATATTTGGCTGAACTGACCCCATAGGTTTGACAAGATTGCGCCTCTTCTAAGTCGGAGAGTGTTTCTGAACAACAAACTATGCCCTCCGGACACTGCCATGCTCTTTAGGTAGGGGCTAGTTTCTTGTGATGGCAATTGCTGAGGGGGTCCGCAAGCGCTCGATGCCGTTCATGCACGGGGTCTTGCCGCTCCATCGAAAGCAGATGCCCTCTGACTTGTTGGCTGGGGTAACGCTCGCAGCGCTGGGGATTCCCGAGGTAATGGGATACGCAAAAATTGCAGGCATGCCCGTGATTACAGGGCTTTACACGATTCTGATTCCTATTGCTGTCTTTGCTCTCTTAGGTTCGTCACGTCACCTTGTGGTGGGCGCTGATTCTGCAACTGCGGTCATTCTCGCGGCGGGCCTCGTTGGCTTGGCATCGGTTGGTTCCCCGGAGTACGTCGCGTTGGCGGGGCTTGCGGCCTTGGTCACCGGTGCTGTGCTCATTGTCGCTCGGCTGATTCGGTTGGGTTTTTTGGCAGATTTCCTGAGTCGGAGCGTGCTCATTGGCTTCCTGACAGGGGTCGGAATCCAAGTGGCCATGGGTCAGGTGGGGGCAATGTTTGGTGTGCCGAGCGGAACGGGTCGAACTGTTCGCAAGTTCTTCGGCACGTTGGCAAACCTGGGCCAAACAAATCTGACAACGCTGGCTGTATCTGTTGCTGTTCTGGTAGTCATCCTTGGAAGCGCGAAGATTAATAAGCGGATTCCAGGGGCACTGATTGCCATTGTCGGGGCGATTGTGGTGAGTTGGAGCCGAAACCTTTCGGCCGACGGGGTGAGCACGATTGGTAAGGTGCCAGGCGGCTTGCCCTCATTCGGGATGCCTGATGTGAGTTGGTCTGATGCCGGGCCGCTTGCAGCGACAGTTGGCGCAATGGTCCTGGTAATTCTGGCGCAGAGCGCAGCCACCTCTCGCGCCTATGCCGCCAAGTACGAGGAGCAATTCTCCGAGAACGAAGATTTGGTTGGCCTTGGTGTTGCCAATCTAGCTGCTGGTCTTTCCGGGGCCTTCGTCGTGAATGGCAGTCCTACCAAGACGCAGATGGTGGACGGGGCCGGGGGTCGGAGCCAGATATCTCAGTTAAGTACGGCTTTTGTAGTGCTGATTGTGTTGCTGTTCTTGACTGGCCCATTGCAGTACCTGCCCAATGCTGTACTGGCCTCGGTCGTGTTCTTGATCGGCGTGGAGCTAGTTGACGTAGATGGGATGCGAGGCATCTGGAAGGTCCGCAAGGACGAGTTCGCTATTGCAGCGCTGACTGCAGCGGTCGTCGTCAGTGTCGGTGTCGAGCAGGGTGTCATTTTGGCAATTGTGTTGTCCGTACTGGATTACGTCCGCCGTGGCTATCGCCCGAGTATGTCGCTGCTGAGCGTTGGTGCGTCCGGCGCCCTGCACTCGAGTCCCGTGGCCGAGGGCACGCTCGCTGCTCCGGGTTTGATGGTCCTTCGCTTTGCGGCCGACTTATTTTATGCCAACGCAAACGGCTTCTCTACTCAGGTACTTGAGCTAGCGGCAACTCCCGGTGTGACCTGCATTTGTCTCGATGCCAGCGGAATCGCTGACATCGACTACTCCGGTTGGAAGACGCTGAAGGAGCTGCGCGCAACCCTGCAGCAGCGCGAGGTGAGCTTTATCTTCGCGGAGGTTTTGCCAGAGGTCCGAGCAGAGATGGATCGCTACGGCATCACCAAAGCCGTGGGTGAGGACGCTTTCTTTGATTCAGTGAGTGAAGCAATCCAAAGTACGGAAACCGATGCAAACTCCTAATCGCCTCGGAGACTGGAAGGTTCTGCCGGGTAGTCAGATAGTGCCCTCGGATGTGATTTTGAATTCGCCTGACTTCGTGGTCTGTGTGGATCCGGAATTCAGAATCGAAGGAGTGGGGGGTGATTCAGAGGCCTTTTTGGGAGTCGCTGCAGAGGAACTTCTTGGGCGGCAGGCAATCGAGTTGATTCACGTAGAGGATCGCGACCGCGTCATGGGCAACATGATCAGGTACGCCGAAGGTAAGGAGTCTTATCGGCCCGAACTCCGACTGCTCCACAGCAGCGGCCATGCTGTTGTGGTCGAAGTAGTTGGCCGAAGATTACGCCGCCCCGACGGTGTGCACTTTCTGCTTGTTGCGCGCCGGCAGCTCGGACTAGGGGTCCGCCAAGTTGCCGATGACATCGGAATTGGAATCCTGCGCTGTGATCCCCTTGGCGAGATTCATGAATCAAACGCTGCTGCCTCGGTGCAACATGGCTACGAAGGCGAGGAACTCTCTGGCCGCATTCAGGACCTCAACGTTCAGGTGTCGGGTGACTCGAAGGATTGCCCTGATGCACAGCTGCACCCAGCACTTCGATACCTCAATGGTGCCGGTACGGCCTCGCAAGTTGTCACAATTATTGGCCGTGATGGCGTGTCGCGAGTGATCTCCTTTGATGCTCGTCGGGTGAGGTATCGAGAGGACGGCACCCCCGGGGTCATCATGTTGTTGCGCAACGTCACTGAGCGATACGAGATGCAACAAGAGCTGTACCGTCGATCAACTCGCGATGACCTCACCGGCCTGCTGAAGCGTTCAGCCTTCTTAGAAGCGGCCGAAGACTTGCTCGCGGCAACTGCCCGACCAGGTGATTTTCCAGTGGGCGAGCAAAAGCTATTTGGCGTTCTCTTTTGCGATATCGACCGCTTCAAGTCCATCAACGAACGCCACGGGCATGGTGAAGCAGACCGCTTCCTTGGCCAAGTCAGTGAGCAACTTGAAGCGTCACTGCACACCGTAGAAAGTTCGGTCGTTTATCTTGGAAGAATTGGCGGCGACGAGTTCGCGATAGCAATTCAGTGTGCCAGCCGCGACGAGTTTGAGCAGTTAGCTGACGGGTTCAGAGCAGCGGTTCAGCGTTCGGCGCTCGAGACCCTGCACGTTTTGGTCACTGCGAGCGTCGGTGTTTCCTTCTATGACCCGAATGTAGGACAGACCGTAGAGGAACTCCTTGACGAGGCAGGCGCCGTCCTGCGGCTAGCTAAGCGAACCGGCCGCGACCGAGTGCTCCACTTTGATTCGGGAATGCGCGCTGTACGCAGCGAACAGAGCCGCCTCGAAGGCGTTTTGCGCTCAGCGCTTGCCGACGGGCGCATTGAGTATGCATTGCAGCCAGTAGTCGACCCCTATACGGGCATGATTAGCGGTGCCGAGGCTTTGGCGCGACTTAGAGATGATGACGCAACGTTGGTTCCTGCTGCAGCTTGGATTGAAGTAGCGGTCGCTGCTGGTCTCTCTAGTGCTGTGGATGCGGCCGTACTCGAACCAGTTCTTGCGCTTCTTGGATCTCTTGTCGAGAGATGTCCCGGCGGTTTGCCAGTCATTGGTGTCAATCTGTCGGACACTTCGCTTGCTCGGCCTGATCTTGCCGATTGGATCTTCTCTCTGCTTGAGCGTTACCAGGTTCCACCCGAGGCTTTCTTGGTAGAAGTACCAGAACTGGTCCTTCCTGTGATTCGAGAACGTTCGGCGGAGGCGCTCAACAGATTTCGAGACAAAGGGCTTTGGTTAGCAGTCGACGATTTCGGATCGGGTTACGCCTCTTTCAACGAGGTCCGTGACTTGCCGCTGAATACCCTCAAGATTGATCGATCTTTTCTGACGGAACAACGTGACTCGGCTGATTACATCATCTTGCGAACTGCCCTTGAGATGACCCACGCGCTGGGGTGCCGCAGCGTGGCGGAAGGAGTCGAGACTCAGGCCGAACTCGACGTAGTGATGGAACTCAAGGTCGATTATGTGCAGGGGTACTTCTTTGCGCGGCCGATGCCCCCACAGGACTTCGTTACACTCCTGCTTTCGGCGAAGCCAGTCGCGCCGCAGGGCTCAGCGGTACGCCAGATCACCACGCCAGGACAGAGAGTGGGCAGCGAAGATGAATAACGCAACCGGCATCCCCGAGAGTGCGCCCGAGCCTCAGGCTTCTGAGGTACCGGAATCCGCCACTTGGGTTCTCGCAGCGTTGATTTTGGTTGCGGCAGTGGCGAACTTGAACCTAGCGGTGGCCAACGTTGCGTTGCCCGATATCGGTAAGGCCTTCACAGCCTCGCAAACGCAGCTCAATTTGGTAGCGATTGGGTATTCGCTGGGACTAGCGGCCTCTGTGATTTACCTCGGCGCACTTGGCGACAGGTACGGCCGAAAGTTGATGCTGCTGCTAGGTATCGGGCTCTCTATCCCAGCCTGCGTGCTTGCAGCACTCGCACCTAGCATCCAGGTGTTGTTTGTCGCTCGGCTAGTTGGAGGACTCTCAGCGGGCATGGCATTTCCGACCACGCTTGCACTCATCACCGCATTATGGTCCGGGCCAGCACGGACCAAGTCGATTGCCTTGTGGTCTGGGATGGGCGGTGCGCTCTCTGCGCTCGGTCCATTGATTGCGGGCTTCTTGTTGCAGTATTTCTACTGGGGTTCGGTCTTTTTAGTGACGTTGCCGCTTGCCGCCGTTGCGTTGGTCATGGCGTGGAAGTTCGTCCCGGCTCACGTGAACGAAGATTCAGACCCAGTCGACAATCTGGGCGGGGTGCTTTCTATCGTGGGCGTTGGCGCGCTTGTACTTGCAATCAACTTTGCCGCAGTGCCCAACGCTGGTGCGCTTGCGGCTGGGTTAGCTGTCTTGGCTCTAGCGTCAGGCGTGGCCTTTTTCATCCGGCAACGCAAGGTCAAGGTCCCATTGTTTGACCTTGACGTAGCGGGCCGCCAAATATTCTGGGTTGCAGCCGTAGCGGGCATCGTGGTGTTTGGTTCGCTGATGGGTGCCATGTTTATTGGTCAGCAATTCCTGCAGAACGTCCTTGGCTACTCCACCTTGTCGGCCGGAGCGTCCATTCTGCCGGCTGCATTTGCGATGGTGATTGTGGCGCCTCGTTCGGCCAAACTCGTCACGCGTTATGGGTCGCGATTCACCTTGCTTTTGGGCTATGTCTTTTGCCTCCTGAGCTTCTTGAGCATGCTGCTGCTGTGGAATGAGAACAGCGAGTTCTGGCAGATCGGATTGGCCTATGCGCTAGTCGGCGTCGGAGTTGGTCTTGCGGGAACCCCGGCCTCTCACTCGCTGACAGGCTCTGTGCCGGTTGATCGTGCCGGCATGGCCTCAGGTACGGCAGATCTGCAACGTGACTTGGGTGGAGCAATCATGCAGTCAATCCTTGGGGCGTTGTTGACCATCGGCTACGCAACAGCCTTTGCCGCTGAGATCACCTCGGCGGAGGCCTCAAGTCAGCAAGAGATCAGTGATCAGGTGCAGTCTCAATTAGAAAAATCGTTCTCGAGCGCAGAAGCAGTAGCGGCTCAGTATCCGCAGTACGCGTCGCAGATTACCGCTGCTGCAAAAACCTCGTTTATCCAAGGGCAAGACTGGGCATTCTTGGCTGGCAGCATTGCGATCGCGTTGGGCTTTATTCTGGTGTTCTTTAAGTTTCCAAAGAACGCTAAGGAGTCTGAATTGCTTGAGCAGTACCAGCGTGAAGACGCTTCGGCTTCATGCTGATTCGCCTCTTGCGGACCTTTCTTGTTCGCTATAAACGCCCCTTGTTAGCAGTGCTTGTCTTGCAGTCCGTGCAAACGGCAGCGGCACTGGCACTCCCCGCGTTGAATGCAAAAATCATCGATAACGGGATTCTCACTGGTGATACCGAGTACATCTTGAAGGTGGGCGGACTTATGCTGCTGCTCACCTGCGTTCAGGTGGGGTTCGCTATCGGAGCCATTTATTACGCATCCTCGGCGGCGATGGGTTTTGGTCGTGATGTCCGTGCGGGACTGTTTCACCAAGTCATCGGATTTTCAACCCAAGAAGTTGCCGGGTTTGGGGCACCCTCGTTGATCACTCGCATCACCAACGATGTGCAACAGGTGCAGATGCTTGTGTTGATGTCCTGCACCTTGTTGGTGACCGCGCCAATCACCATCGTGGGTGGAACGATCATGGCTATACGAGAGGACGGGCCGCTCTCACTCCTGCTACTCGTGAGCGTCCCTGCGTTGGTCCTGAGCGTGGGCCTTGTCGTTGTTCGCCTCGTTCCACAGTTCGCTGTGATGCAGATACGCATTGATCGGGTGAACCAGGTGCTTCGCGAGCAAATCACGGGGATGCGGGTAGTTCGAGCCTTTGTGCGCGAACCCTACGAGGCCCAGCGGTTTGGCCTTGCAAACCAAGACCTCACTGACACGTCGCTTCGTGCGGGTCGCCTGATGGCCTTCATGTTTCCTGCGGTGTTATTTGTGCTCAATACCTCGAGCGTGGCGGCAATTTGGATTGGTGCAAACCGAATCGGTTCTCAGGACATGCAGATAGGTGCGCTGATCGCATTCTTGAGTTATCTCGTGCAGATTTTGATGTCGGTCATGATGGCGACCTTTGTTGCTGTGATGGCACCCCGTGCAGCGGTATGCGCAGACCGGATCCAAGAGGTACTCGATACTGATTCCACAGTTGTTGCCCCCGTGAGTCCTATTCGTTCTGTTGCGTCGCCGGCCTCGTTAGAGTTCCGCCAGGTTGGTTTTTCCTACCCGGGGGCAGAACTGCCGGTCCTGACAGATATCTCGTTTACTGCAGCAGCGGGAACCACAACTGCCATCATTGGCAGTACCGGCTCAGGAAAGTCAACGCTGATCAATCTGATCCCAAGATTATTTGATGCAACCTCGGGTTCGGTGCTCCTAGGTGGAGTCAATGTTGCAGACCTAGAGCCAGAGTTGCTCTGGTCGCAGGTGGGCCTTGTGCCGCAGAAGCCGTATCTTTTCTCGGGAACGGTAGCTAGCAATCTGCGACATGCCGACCCAGAGGCAACAGATGAAGACCTTTGGTGGGCCCTCGAAATTGCTCAAGCCAGATCCTTTGTAGAGCAGATGCCAGATGGCCTTAACTCGGTGATTACCCAAGGGGGAACAAACGTCTCGGGCGGGCAGCGCCAACGCTTAGCCATTTCTCGAGCCTTGGTTCGCAAGCCACGCGTGTTTCTTTTTGATGATTCATTCTCGGCGCTCGACCTAGCAACTGATGCAAAACTTCGTGCAGCACTCGCCCCGGTTACCCGAGATGCCGTCGTAGTTGTGGTTGCGCAGCGAGTATCGACCATTGCGGGTGCTGATCAGATTCTCGTCCTTGATGAAGGCCAACTCGTTGGCGTTGGCACGCATGAGCAGCTTCTGTTGGAGTGCCCAACCTATGTGCAGATCTTTGCCTCTCAGATGACTGAGGAGGATGCGGCGTGACCAAATACAGTTCAGACGGCGAAGACCCAACTAGCCGTCCAACATCTGAAGTAACGCCTGAGGGTGGTGACTCACCTCACGAGGCCGAGGTGGGCGCCGCGGCGTTCGCCGCTCAGCGCATTGGGGAAATCGAACAGGAGCTGCCAGCAGAAGATCAACTTGAGTCCATTCGTCCGCCTGTTTCTGATAATCGCTCGGTGAGCAACCGCTTTGCTAGCGCAGGTATGCCAGCGGAGAAGCCGAAGGATTTCAAGAACTCAACAAGCCGCTTGCTTTCGCAACTCAAGCCTCAGCGAAAGGGGATGGTTGTCGTCGTGCTGCTTGCAGTCGGCAGCGTGACACTTTCGGTGCTGGGACCCAAGCTGCTTGGAGGCGCAACCAACATCATTGTTGATGGTGTGATGGGTCCAGACGGAATCGATTACTCGAAGCTTCATCGCCTGCTTGGCGCAACGATGATGCTGTATGTGGCCTCGTCCCTGATGGCCTACGGGCAGGCCTATGTTCTGGCCGGCGTGGTGCAACGAACTATGCAGCGCATGCGTACGGAGGTCGAAGACAAGCTGCAGCGACTACCACTTGGCTACGTAGACGGTCAGCCTCGTGGAGACCTACTGAGCCGGGTGACCAATGACATCGACAATGTGGCGCAGAGTATGCAGCAGACACTGAGTCAGATGCTGACCTCGGTGCTGACCATTGTTGGAGTGATGATCATGATGTTCACCATCTCTCCGCTGCTCGCAGTGGTGGCGCTCGTCACTGTGCCGGTCTCGCTCTATACGGTGAAACTCATTGCCGGAAAATCGAAGTCCAGATTTGTTGCGCAATGGACCCACACCGGCGCGCTCAATGCTCAGGTTGAAGAGGCCTTTACCGGGCATGCCCTAGTAAAGGTCTTTGGTCGAACAGCCGACGTTGAGCAGTCCTTCAGTCAGAAGAACGAAGAACTCTGTGAGGCCAGTTTCGGAGCGCAATTCATCTCTGGAACTATCCAGCCAGCGATGATGTTTTTTGGCAATCTCAACTATGTGGTGATTGCTGTCGTTGGTGGTTTGCAAGTCACTTCGGGTGCAATGACCATCGGTGGGATCCAAGCATTCATTCAGTACTCGCGGCAGTTCACCCAACCGCTCACGCAGTTGGCCTCTATGGCAAACGTCTTCCAATCTGGGGTGGCCTCAGCCGAACGCGTCTTTCAGTTGCTCGACGCACCTGAGCAACAGCCCGACTCCGAGCCAGGCAAGGAGCCCGGGCTGCAGGTTGAGGGTCAGACCCCGTCAGGTAGCCGTGCAGAAGAGCCAACAGTCACGAAGGGCCGCGTCGAGTTTAGTGATGTCAGCTTCTCGTATCTGCACGACAGCCCGCTCATCCAACACCTGTCGCTTGTGGCCGAACCGGGGCAGACCATCGCCATTGTTGGTCCAACGGGTGCAGGTAAGACAACTTTGGTCAACTTGATCATGCGCTTTTATGAGTTGAACGAAGGTGAAATAAGCATTGATGGTCGCGATATTTCGCAGATGCCTCGAGCTGAGCTTCGTTCAAACATTGGCATGGTGCTTCAAGACACTTGGATGTTTGAGGGGAGTATTCGTGACAACATCGCCTACGGCAATCTCGATGCCAGCGAGGAACAAATCGTTGAGGCCGCCCGGGCCACCTATGTAGACCGTTTCGTGCGGTCACTGCCTCAGGGGTACGACACAGTTGTGAATGATGAGGGTGGCCGTATTAGCGCTGGCGAGAAACAGTTGATGACAATTGCGCGTGCGTTCTTGGCCGACCCTGCCATTTTGATTCTGGATGAGGCGACAAGCTCGGTCGACACTCGAACCGAGGTGCTTATTCAAAATGCCATGGCGGCTTTGCGATCAAATCGAACAAGCTTTGTGATTGCGCACCGACTTTCTACGATTCGCGATGCCGACATCATTCTTGTGATGGAGCAAGGCCGAATTGTTGAACAAGGAAGCCATGAGCAACTTCTTGTGGCAGATGGCGCCTACTCGCGTTTGTACAATGCCCAGTTTGCAGCGGCTGTGTCTGAGGTGGCCTGAGGTCACAAAGTACACACAAAGGCGCCGGGGTTCCTTCTGGGCTTGACTAGGGTGGCATGCCTCGGGCGAACGTGGTTCGAGTGCCAACGACAGAGGAGAGTCATCCGTGACTGAAGACGACAACACCGCAAGCAGCGAGAGCCTGTCCGGCAAAGACGATGCAGCAGCCGAGCAGATCGAAACTGCTAGCAGCGAGAATGCGGAGCAAGAGGTAGACCGTTTGCGGGCAGAGAATGCTCGTCTGCACAACCAGATTGAACAAGTGAGCGCCGCTTCATCCAAAAAGAAGTCGCTTCGTAGTCGCGGGATTCTGTCTGTTTCGCTTGTCGTGCTCGGCGCACTTCTGCTGCCACTCGCAGCCCTGACGGTCTGGAGTCGCAATCAAATACTAGATACAGACCGCTACCTGCAGACTGTTGCACCGCTTTCAGATGACCCCGCAGTGATTGATGCTCTAACAACGCGGATTAGTACAGCAATCGAAAATGAGCTCGACGTCGAGGCCGTAGTAGCGGAGAAGCTTCCGGATAATTTGAAGATCCTGGCCGCGCCGATTGCCTCGGGGGCAGACAGTGTGATTGGGACCGTCACATCGAAGGCACTCAACTCCAAGCAGTTCGACAAGTTGTGGGTTGATGCCAACCGAACCGGACACGATGCTCTTGTGGCATTACTGACCGGCAAGAAGGGCAAAGTGATTGACACTGAGAATGGCAAAGTCGTCATTTCTCTGAAGCCGATAGTCGAGGAAGTGCTAGCTGGGATCGACAAGAAATTTGGCCTTGACCTCAGTTCGAAGATTCCCGTAGACAAGATCGACATCAAGTACACGCTTATCGACTCACCACAACTGGCATCTCTTCAAAGCCTCATCAAGTGGCTCAACACGTTGACTTGGGTGATGGTCATTCTTGCTCTTGGGTGCTTTATTGGAGCGATCTTCGTTTCACCCGTTCGCCGCAAAGGTGTGTTGCGAGTGGGTGTCGGAGTTGTGATTTCTATGACCCTGACCTTGGTAGCGCTGTCATTGGCTCGTTCGGCCTACATTGCGAATCTGCCAAAGGGTGCAAATGTTGCCGCTGCCACCGCAGTATTCGAAACGCTCACCCGATTCGTGATTCAGGCTCTGAGAGTTCTGTTCGCAATTGGAGTCGTGATGCTCGTTGCTGCATGGGTTGCTGGGCCTTCGGCCGCTGCGACTTGGATTCGCAACCTGTGGAATCGCCTGCTCGGTCGTGGTGGAGCGGGCATTGGTAACACCGTCGACCTTGGACCGGTGCCTAGCTGGGTTGCGGCGCATCTTGTTGCAGTTCGAGTTGTGATCTTTGGCATTGCTGTTCTGTCGCTGGTGATGTGGACTCGCCCAACTGGCAAGGTGGTACTGCTCATCGCTGTGCTCACTCTGATTCCGCTTGCGTTGGCACAGTTGCTAGCAAACAGCGCTGCAGCAGTGTCTGCGTCAGATTCGGAGGGTGCTGAGCCCCCCACGGACGAGGATGCAGGCGAGGATGCAGACGAGGATGCGGAAGGGGATGCAGTTTCTAGCGATTCCTCCGGCGAAGAAGAGGTCACTTCTGCAGCAAATAGCTCGGCAAAGGAACTCCCCTAAAGGCGAGCGAGCTAGCTAGCAAAAACTGTTGTACCCCCAAGTGATTCGGGCTAGCTTTCTCTTCTTAGTAAACGGTGTTTATTCGGCGCTGGTACAAGGGGGATCATGGCGGGACAAAGCAGTTATTTGCGCAGTGCGGCTGTAGTTCTTGTCTGTACCGCCCTCGTTGGACTTGTTGCGTGTAGTGAGGATCGCAGCACTGCCGGCAGCGGCGAGACCTCAGAAACCACAGCAGCTCTGACCGACCTCTGCAGCACTCCTGACCTTATAGATTGTGCGGCAGCCTCCTCGATTTCTGCTCAGGTGCCCGAGCAGAGAGCCAAAGCGACTGGCGAGCCCTTGGTTTTGGGCATGATCAACCAGGAGAACACGCCTGTTGGTTCATTTCCAGAGCTCAGCCAAGGGGTCCAAGCGGCCATGGACTTTGTCAACAGCCAGCTCGGTGGAGTCGATGGCCGGCCCGTGCAACTCGAGGTGTGCAATACCAAATTCTCAGCCGAAGGGTCAACGAGTTGCGCTCAGCAGTTTGTAGCTGCAGGAGTGCCAGCAGTCCTAGGTGGGATCGATGTGTTTGGCAATGGGATCGACCTGCTTGCCGAGAATGAGATTCCTTTTGTTGGTGGGATTCCCGTCAGTACGCAGTCGGTGACTGCATCGAACTCGTTTCAGTTCAGCGGCGGCTCTTGGGGAGCGATGGTGGCCTTCGCGGACTATGCCGCGACCGAGTTGAAAGCAAAGTCAGTAGCGATTCTCTACGGTGACTTCGGTTCGGTTGCCGATGGCGCGAACTATGGCAAGCAGACACTCGAGAAGCTCGGAGTCGAACACGTGCAGATGGTGCCGTACCCGATCTTAGAAACAGATCTGGGCTCTGCCATTCAGGCGGCTGCAGCCGGAAACCCAGATGCTGTCATGTTGCTTACTGCCGATACTGGCTGCACCGCTGCCTTCGAAGGAATGGCGACTGTGGGTTTGAAAGCACAAGCCTTCTATACGGGGTCTTGTGCTGCACCAAAGATTATTGCCGGCGTACCTGCAGAGGCATCCAATGGGGCGATTTTCAATGTTGAGGGACCGATTAGCCGGACGAACCCAGACCCCGATACCAATCTGTATAACGCTGTCATTGCCCAATATGGCAATGGTCTAGATGCAATTGGGGCTGCGACGGTCTCATTTAGAGCTTTTATGAACCTCTATGTCGTGCTCAGCGAATTGGGCGCTGATGGTATTTCTGCCGAGTCAGTGACCAAGTCCCTGCGCAGCAAAGTCGATGCCTCAAGCTTTATGGGGCACCCTTACACCTGCAATGGCAAACAATTCAAGGGCCTGCCAGCAGTGTGTGCGCCACAGCAGATGCTCGGCGAGATGACGGACCGGCAACTCAACCAGATCGGCAGTTGGGTCGATGTTGGTAAGATCTACGGACTTGGCTGAAGAACTCCTGTGATCGGCGAGTATTCGGGATACCTCCTTGCTGGTCTTGGCGGCGGTGCAGTGGTCGCAGCGCTTGCTTTGGGTCTCGTGCTTACAAATCGCGCTACGGGAGTTATTAACTTCGCCTTCGGTGCGATCGGGATGTACATCGCATTTGCGTACTTTCAGTTTCGAGATAACGGCGACCTGATTCTTCCGGTCATCGGCATTCCCTCAAGAATCCACCTTCTCGCTACACCCACGGTGTTTACTGCCCTTTTGGTGGCGGTTCTGCTCTCGGCTCTGTTGGGTGCGGCGACCTACTGGCTGGTATTTCGGCCGCTGCGACGAGCTCCTGCGTTAGCGAGCGTTGTGGCATCGCTTGGATTAATGCTGTACCTGCAAGAGGTCGTTCGCCTGAACTTTCCGACGGGGAGCGCAGCCACGGTGGTGCGCCTAGGAGTGCTTCCTGAGCAGCCGGTGCGCTTTTTGGGTACAGCAGTCACTGCCAATCGGTTGTTGTTGGTGATCTTCGTAGTTCTGGCCACGCTGGCACTTACGGCGCTGTTTCGATTTACCAGATTTGG
>CAEZYU010000021.1_pt1 | contig 23804 bp, 38 predicted proteins | sample 7265681 | NCBI WGS metagenome assembly CAEZYU01 (sample SAMEA6813940, study PRJEB35770) | freshwater metagenome | biome: Freshwater; feature: Freshwater reservoir; material: water | place: Czech Republic | collected 2017-04-14 | depth 30m m | reverse complement strand
GCTGCGTTCATTCGCGCCGTACGAACACGGGTCAGACGGATTTCCGTGACTCGGCCTGCCCTCATCCGTCGTTGAAAGAAGTACAGAGGTTTTACCGTGCCCACGATTGAGCAGTTGGTCCGCAAGGGCCGTCAGAGCAAGCGACGCAAGGAGTCGACGCCGGCCCTGAAAGGCGCGCCACAGCGCCGTGGCACATGCACACGCGTGTTTACCACTACACCAAAGAAGCCCAATTCGGCCCTGCGCAAGGTTGCCCGTGTGCGCCTTTCGAGCGGTATTGAGGTCACTGCATATATCCCTGGTGAGGATCACAACCTCCAAGAGCACAGCATCGTGCTTGTGCGTGGTGGGCGTGTGAAAGACCTTCCAGGTGTTCGTTACAAAATCATCCGCGGCACGCTCGACACCTCGGGTGTGCGTGGTCGTAAGCAGGCCCGGTCCCGCTACGGCGCCAAGAAGGAGTCCTGATATGCCCCGTAAGGGTCCAGCCCCACGTCGCGAACTGTTGCCTGATCCGGTCTACCGGTCAGTGCTTGTTACGCAGGTAGTAAACAAGATCATGCAGCGTGGAAAGCGCTCCACAGCCGAGAAGATCGTCTATGACGCATTGACCTTGGTAGAAGAGAAGACCGGCGATGAGCCAATCTCTACGCTGAAGCGTGCGGTAGATAACTGCAAGCCACAACTCGAGGTTCGTAGCCGTCGTGTTGGTGGCGCTACCTACCAGGTTCCAGTCGAGGTTCGTCCTCGTCGCTCCAACACCTTGGCCATTCGTTGGCTCGTGGGATACTCGCGTCAGCGCCGTGAGCGCACTATGGCCGAGCGTCTTGCCAATGAGTTGATGGATGCCAGCAATGGCGTAGGAGCTTCAATGAAGCGCAAAGAGGATCTGCACAAGATGGCAGAGTCCAATAAGGCCTTCGCTCATTACCGCTGGTAAATCCCAGTAGCTCCAAATCTGATCTTGGATTTGGAGCACCCGTTGTAGTTGTCAGTATCGAAGTTACGAATTCCTGTCCGACCTAGCACCCCACGAGATGAACGATGGCTCAGTTTCCACTCGACCGAACACGCAATATCGGCATCATGGCCCACATCGATGCCGGAAAAACAACGACCACTGAGCGGATCCTGTTTTACACAGGTAAGACGTACAAGATCGGTGAGGTCCATGAAGGCGCTGCCACCATGGACTGGATGGAGCAGGAGCAGGAGCGTGGAATCACGATCACCTCTGCTGCAACCACTGCCTTTTGGACTGACACGCTCAACAAGATTGAGCACCGAATCCAGATCATCGACACTCCCGGCCACGTTGACTTCACCGTAGAGGTGGAGCGTTCGCTCCGTGTGCTTGATGGCGCAGTTGCAGTGTTCGACGGCGTAGCCGGAGTTGAGCCGCAGACAGAGACCGTGTGGCGTCAGGCTGATAATTACAAAGTTCCGCGCATGTGCTTCATCAACAAGATGGACCGCACCGGTGCAGATTTTTACGCTTCCTTGGCTTCCATCAAGGATCGCCTGCAGGCAAACGTTGCGGTGATTCAGCTCCCCATCGGTGCCGAGGGCAACTATCGCGGAATCGTCGACCTCGTCACCATGAAGGCTTGGGTCTGGGACGGCGAAGAACTTGGCGCTAGCTGGGAAGTTGTAGACATCCCCGAGGACTTGCAAGAACTCGCTGATGAGTACCGCGATGCGCTCATGGATGTCCTCGGAGAAACCTCCGACACAATCATGGAGAAGTACCTGAACGAGCAAGAGATCTCGCCTGAAGAGATCCGCGCCGCGCTGCGTGAGGCAACAATCCATCATGGGGTTGTGCCCGTACTCAACGGCACCGCTTTTAAGAACAAGGGTGTTCAGCCCCTTCTTGATGCCGTCTGCTGGTACATGCCATCACCTGCCGAGTTGCCGCCCGTCATGGGAGTCAACAAGAAGGGCGAAGAGGTAGAGCGCAAGCCCTCCTCGGACGAGCCATTCTCTGCGCTGGCATTCAAGATCATGACGGCCCCCCATGTGGGCAAGCTCACCTATTTCCGGGTCTACTCGGGCAAGCTCGACAAGGGTGGCACTGTCTACAACAGCCGCTCCGGCAACAAAGAACGCATTGGCCGAGTGCTCGAAATGCACGCAAATGAGCAGATCGAGCAAGAGGCTGTGTACGCCGGTGACATCGTTGCTGGTATCGGCCTCAAGGACACCCGCACCGGAGACACCCTGAGTGATCCCAACGACGTGGTGGTACTTGAGTCACTTGAGTTCCCCGACCCAGTCATCCAGGTTGCAGTAGAGCCCAAGACCAAGGCCGACCAAGACAAAATGTCTAAGGCGCTGTACTCACTCTCTGAAGAGGACCCAACCTTCCGGGTTCAGACCGATGAAGAAACCGGTCAGACGCTGATTTCCGGTATGGGCGAGTTGCACCTTGAGGTGCTCGTCGATCGCATGATGCGTGAGTTTAAGGTTGAAGCAACCGTTGGTAAGCCACAGGTGGCGTACCGCGAAACCATCACCAAGGTGATCGACAGCCATACGTATCTGCACAAGAAGCAGACAGGTGGTACGGGTCAGTACGCCAAGATCATCATCGCTATCGAGCCGTCCGGGCCTGGTGGCGGGTATGAGTTTGCAGATGAGATTTCTGGCGGTCGTATTCCCAAGGAATACATCCCTTCAGTGGGTCACGGTGTTTCTGACGCCATGACCACGGGAACCCTGGCCGGATTCCCCATGGTCGACATTAAGGTCCGCCTGCTAGATGGCGACTACCACGACGTTGACTCCTCTGAAATGGCATTCAAGATTGCTGGCACGATGGGCTTCAAAGAGGCCGTCCGCAAAGCCACCCCAGTTCTTCTTGAACCCATCATGGCTGTAGAGGTTGTGACCCCAGAGGAGTACATGGGAGACGTGATCGGCGACCTCAACTCCCGACGCGGCAAGGTCGGCAAGATGGAACAGCGCGGAAACTTGCAGGTCGTATCGGCCGAGGTTCCGCTTGCTGAAATGTTCGGGTACTCAACTGACCTGCGGTCCAAGACCCAAGGCCGGGCGAACTACACGATGCAGTTCCATAGCTATCAACAAACACCTCGAAACGTTCAAGAAGAGATCGTGGCGCGAGTAACCGGTCAATGATCTAGTAACCTCCGGCGGGCACTATCCTGTAGTGCTTGGTCGGATGAATAAACCGCAGTGGCCCACAAGTCGCTCGGTGACGCGACCAAGTCAGAAATGGCAGCGACTCGTTGAGTTGCAAGGTCACCTAATTACCCACCAACTCATGTAGAAGAAGTCACGAAAGGCAAGCCACACATGGCCAAGGAGAAGTTCGAGCGCACGAAGCCACACGTCAACGTGGGAACGATGGGACACATCGACCACGGAAAGACAACGCTGACGGCCGCAATCACCAAGACACTGGCCGACCGCGTTCCCGGCAACTCGGCCACTGACTTCCAAGATATCGATAAGGCTCCAGAAGAGCGCGAGCGCGGTATCACCATCAACGTGTCACACGTCGAGTACGAGACTGCTTTGCGTCACTATGCCCACGTCGACATGCCAGGTCACGCTGACTACATCAAGAACATGATCACTGGTGCAGCGCAGGTAGACGGTGCAATCCTTGTGGTTTCGGCCGCAGACGGACCTATGCCACAGACCCGTGAGCACGTTGTGCTCGCTCGTCAGGTTGGCGTGCCGGCAATCGTGGTTGCACTCAACAAGGTTGACATGGTCGACGACGAAGAGCTCATCGAGCTCGTCGAGATGGAAGTACGTGAGCTACTCGACGTGTACGAGTACCCAGGTGACGACACCCCCGTGATCCGTGTTTCTGCACTCAAAGCCCTTGAGGGTGATGAGGCAGCAATGGACGCAGTCATGGAGCTTATGGAAGCAGTGGATACGTTTATCCCTGAGCCAGAGCGTGACTTGGATAAGCCGTTCTTGATGCCTATCGAGGACGTGTTCTCGATTACTGGCCGTGGCACCGTGGTGACCGGCAAAGTTGAGCAGGGAATCGTGCATACCGGAGATGACCTTGAGATCATTGGTCTGAAGGCAACTCAGAAGACCACCTGCACTGGTGTTGAGATGTTCCGCAAGCTGCTCGATGAGGGCCAAGCGGGAGACAACATCGGAGCGTTGCTCCGAGGTATCGACAAAGAAGAGGTGCAGCGAGGTCAAGTACTCGCTAAGCCCGGCTCGATTACCCCTCACACAGACTTCGAAGCTCAGGTCTACGTTCTGACCAAGGAAGAAGGCGGGCGTCACAAGCCATTCCAGTCGAACTACCGTCCGCAGTTCTACTTCCGCACCACCGACGTGACCGGAACGATCACGCTTCCAGCAGACACCCAGATCTGCATGCCTGGCGATAACACCCCAGTTACCGTTGAGCTCATTGCGCCAATCGCAATGGACGAAGGCCTGAAGTTCGCCATCCGCGAGGGTGGACGTACCGTGGGCGCTGGTCGTGTCACGAAGATCCTGAAGTAACAACTAGTACGAATTGGTCTGTTTGCTCAGCAGCGAATAGACCAAAGCGCAATACGGTTTACAAAATGGGGTGCCCAGCCGGGCACCCCATTTCGTTCGTCTGGCGCGGAGCAAGCCTGTCCCGCTACAGTGCAGCCTGCTCGGAAAACCGAGTCGTTCCTTGACAGTCGATGACATCCGACCCCATGCGGGTCGCTCATGTAGAAGCGAGTTTCAGTGGCAGTAGAACAGAAAATCCGTATCCGCCTGAAGGCATACGACCATGAGGTCATTGACCAGTCAACACAGAAAATTGTGGAAACCGTGACTCGGACAGGTGCGAAGATTCGTGGACCAGTGCCGCTCCCAACAGAGAAGCACCGTTTCACCGTTATCCGCTCTCCTCACAAGGACAAGGATTCTCGTGAGCATTTCGAGATGCGCATTCACAAGCGCCTCATCGATATCATCGAGCCAAGCCCCAAGACAGTCGATTCTCTGCAGCGTTTAGACCTTCCTGCTGGAGTAGATATCGAAATTAAGATCCAAGACGCATAGTAGGCAGCTCAGCGGCAGGAGTCCGGTCTCGTAGAACTGCGAGATTGGATTTGGATCCTTCAGGGCTCACTGCTAAGTTCATCTAGTCGTCATGAGCAGTCATCTGCTTATATGATTCTTACCGGGTAAATTTCTAGAAATCGTGCTGATTTGGTGCGGTTCTTAGAATGAACTTGGTCCCGCATCAATCGACGTCCGAGTAGGCCTAGAGGGAAGAAATTCCTAATAGGAACCGCACGGCACAACCGAAACGTCGCTCCGCCAGGGTTTCCTGTGCGGAGCGCCCGCGTGAGCGGCATCTTTCCGACCGGGTTCTCGAACCCGAGAAGTGAGTAGCCGATCGACCACGCCAAAGGACGAAGCCACCATGGCGAAGAAAGCAATCGTAGGAGAGAAGCTGGGCATGACCCAGATCTGGGACGCCGACAACAACGTCGTGCCCGTCACCGTGCTGCGCGTAACGCCAGCACGTGTGGTGCAACTGCGCACCCAAGAACGTGACGGATACAGCGCCTTGCAGGTGACTTACGGGCATCGTGATGCTCGCAAGTTGACCAAGCCAAAGGCCGGACAGTTCGCAGCGGCTGGAGTCGAGCCCGGAGTCAAGCTTGTTGAACTCCGCATCGACGACACCTCTGAGTACCAAGTTGGGCAAGAACTCACCGCCGAGTTGTTCGAGGCTGGTGAACGAATCGACGTCACTGCAACGAGCAAGGGCAAGGGGTTCGCAGGTGTCATGAAGCGTCACGGGTTCAAGGGCATGCCCGCATCCCACGGCGCTCATCGAGTTCACCGCAAGCCTGGAGCAATCGGGCAGTGTGCAACACCAGCACGTGTGTTTAAGGGTGTTCGCATGGCCGGGCGGATGGGAACCGACAAGGTAACCACTCTCAACCTCGAGGTAGTTCGTGCAGACAACGAACAGCAGGTTGTGTTGGTGCGTGGAGCAGTTCCTGGTCCACGTGGTGGTCTTGTACTGATTCGTAATGCGGTCAAGGACCGTGCCAGCTCCAAGGGAGGTGCTTCCTGATGCCTACCGTGACACTCCGTTCTCGTACCGGCGCAGACGAAGGCCAAGTTGCACTCGCAGATGAGATCTTTGGCATTGAGCCCAACGTCGCAGTGATGCACCAAGTGGTTGTAGCGCAGCTTGCAGCCAAGCGGTCTGGCACTCAGTCCACAAAGACTCGCGCCGAGGTATCGGGTGGTGGCGCAAAGCCCTTCAAGCAAAAGGGTACGGGCCGTGCTCGTGCTGGCTCGATTCGCGCTCCGCAGTGGCGTGGAGGTGGCGTGGCTCTTGGGCCGAAGCCCCGCAAGTACGACCAGAAAACTCCTAAAAAGATGAAGCGTCTTGCGCTTCGATCTGCACTGTCAGACCGTGCAGCTGAAGACAAAGTCGTTGTGGTTTCCGGATGGGATTTTGAAGCACCGAAGACCCAAGAGGCTCAAGCGGCACTTCTTTCACTAGGTGTCATTGGCCGCTCCTTGCTCGTGATTGACGCCACCGACAATGTGGCTCATCAGAGCTTCCGTAATCTTCCAGGAGTCCACATTGTGACTCCTGGAGAACTCAACACCTACGACGTGTTGGTGAGCGATTACGTGGTCTTCACAAGCTCAACGCTTCCCACGAACGAAGCTCCGGCAACATCGTCTACCTCAAGCACCGAGGACTCAGAATGAAAGACCCACGAGACGTGATTCTGCGACCAGTGGTGAGCGAAAAGTCCTACGGACTTCTCGACACTGGCGTGTACACCTTTGAGGTAGCAACTCAGGCCTCAAAGCCAGAGATTCGTGATGCTGTCCAAGCCATCTGGCCCGGAGTCAAGGTGAAGAATGTCAACACCTTGAACCGTAAGGGCAAGCGTAAGCGCAATCGCAAGAGCCCCACTATGGGAAGTCGTCCCGACATCAAGAGGGCCATCATTACCCTCGATCCCAGCGGTGCTCAAATAGATCTGTTCGAGGTGAAGTGAGATGGGTGTACGCAAGCGTAAGCCAACGAGCCCAGGTCGCCGGTTCCAGACTGTCTCAGACTTTGCTGAACTGACCACTGATCGCCCAGAAAAGTCCTTGCTTGTCAAGAAGTCTCGTACGGGTGGGCGTAACAACCACGGCCGTAAGACTTCGCGTCACCGCGGTGGCGGGCATAAGCAGCAGTACCGTGTCATCGATTTCAAACGCAAGAAGGACGGAATCCCGGCCAAGGTTGCGAGTATCGAATATGACCCAAACCGCACGTGTCGTATTGCACTGTTGCATTACGCAGACGGTGAGAAGCGTTACATCCTTGCTCCCAAGGACCTCACCGTTGGTGATCGTGTTCAGTCCGGGCAGGGCTCAGAAATTCGAGTAGGAAACGCACTTCCACTTCGCTACATCCCAGTCGGAACGGTTGTTCACAATGTTGAACTCCAAGCCGGAGCCGGCGGAAAGATGGCGCGGTCTGCAGGCGCAAGTGTTCAGCTTGTAGCTAAAGAAGGCGACTTTGCAACGCTGCGTTTGCCGTCCACGGAAATGCGCCGAGTTCCAATTGACTGCCGCGGAACCGTTGGCGAGGTCGGTAACTCCGAACATGATCTCATCAAGATCGGTAAAGCCGGTCGTAACCGCTGGAAGGGCGTTCGGCCCCAAACACGCGGTGTTGCAATGAACCCAGTCGACCATCCACACGGTGGTGGCGAGGGTAAGACATCCGGCGGACGCCATCCGGTGTCGCCGTGGGGCAAGCCCGAGGGCCGCACCCGAGACAAGAATAAGCCGTCACAGAAGCTGATCGTCCGACGTCGCCGCACCCGCGGCTCGCGCCGGTGATCTGAGCGAGGAAAACGATGCCACGCAGCCTAAAGAAAGGCCCCTTCGTGGACGACCACCTGCTCAAAAAGGTGGACGCCCTCAACGAAACGGGTCAAAAGACAGTCATCAAGACCTGGTCACGCAGGTCCACAATCATTCCCGACATGGTTGGGCACACCATTGCGGTGCACGACGGACGCAAACACGTTCCCGTCTACATCACCGAGTCCATGGTGGGCCACAAGCTCGGCGAGTTTGCGCCTACTCGAACCTTCAAGTTCCACGCAGGCCAAGAGAAGTCAGCGAAGGGCCGCCGATAATGGCCAGCATCCAGTTTGATGAGCGCAAGACCAATGAGCGCCCAGGTGTGCGTGCAGTGCATCGTGGCGCAGGATTCTCTGCATACAAAGCTCGTGAGGTCCTCGACCTCATCCGAGATAAGTCAGTAGCTGAAGCTCGAACCATTCTGCAGTTCTGTGAGCGCTCCGCCGCTGACGAAGTTGCCAAGGTGCTTGATTCCGCAGTGGCGAACGCAGCGAACAACAACGATATTCCTCCAGAAGAGCTCTTCGTCTCCGCCTGCTATGCAGATGAGGGTTCGACGATGAAGCGTTGGCGCCCACGTGCTCGTGGCCGTGCCACTCGTATCCGTAAGAGGACTTGTCACATCACGGTCATTGTCGGTCGCTACACACAGACCGAGCTTGATCGACGTAATGCACGCCTGGCCGCCAAGGGTCAAACAGCTTCTAGTCCTTCTGCAGACCGTGCACGCAGAGTGTCTCGCAGTCGATCCGGTGAGCCAAAAGCCACCACTACCGATGCTGTTGAGGTTGAAGAGACCGAATCAGTCACTGACGAAGCAGCGGTTGATACTGCGGTTGAAGACACTGCAGTGGTTGATACTGCAGTTGATGAAGCTGTAACCGAAGAAGCAGCGGTCGAAGAGACCGTTGTTGAAGACGCTGTTGTAGAAGACGCTGTTGTCACGGATGCTGCAGAGGACGCAGCCACCGAGGATGACTCAGCCGATGAGTCCGAGAAGAAGGAAGACTGATGGGTCAGAAAGTCAATCCCTATGGCTTCCGTCTTGGTATCACTACCGACTGGAAGTCGCATTGGTTCGCTACTCGTGGCGAATACGTCGAGTACCTCACCGAGGACTGGAAAGTTCGCGACTACCTGATGAACAAGTTGCCAAGCGCAGCTATCTCTCGGGTAGAGATCGAGCGCACGCTCGACCGTCTGCGCATCGATGTTCACACGGCACGTCCAGGAATCGTCATTGGACGGCGTGGCGCACAGGCAGATGAGCTCCGCACCGACCTCACCAAGATGACCGGCAATCCGAAGGTGCAGCTCAACATCCAAGAGATCAAGCAGCCCGAACTTGATGCTGCTCTGATTGCTCAGGGTGTGGCTGATCAGCTCACCAACCGAGTTGCATTCCGGCGTGCCATGAAGCGTGCTGTGCAGAATGCGCAAAAGGCTGGAGCGCTTGGGATTCGTGTTCAGTGCTCAGGTCGCCTCGGCGGTTCAGAGATGGCACGTACCGAGTGGTACCGAGAAGGTCGTGTTCCACTGCATACGCTTCGTGCAGACATTGACTACGGCTTCCGTGAGGCCAAGACCACTTATGGTCGTATTGGGGTCAAGGTTTGGATTTATAAGGGCGACATCTTGCCCTATAAGCACACCGAAGAGCAGAAGATCGCTAAAGAAGCTGCACTCGCAACTGGTGAACTGACCGATATGACGCCACGGGTGGTTTCTAATCGCCCTGTCACAGTCCCTCGGCCAGCCACGGCGACCGAGGAATCTGCTGCCGATGTTGACGCTGAAGAAGAGATCAAGCCGCTCATCGGTGAGGCTGATCCAGAGTTCGAGCGACTCCTCGCTGAAGAGGAAGAGATCGAGCGTTCGACAAAGGCTAAAGACGACACCTCGCCACAGCATTTCCGCCAAGGGGATGGTGACTGATCATGTTGATGCCAAGGAAAGTCAAACACCGCAAGACTCATCGCGGCCGCACCAAGGGAACCTCCAAGGGAGGAACCGAGGTCAACTTCGGACAGTACGGTATTCAGGCTCTCGAGCCTGGATGGATTACTGCTCGTCAGATAGAGGCAGCACGTATTGCCATGACTCGCCACATCAAGCGTGGCGGCAAGGTTTGGATCAACGTGTTTCCCGATAAGCCCGTTACTCAGAAGCCTGCCGAGACCCGAATGGGTTCTGGTAAGGGTAACCCCGAGTTGTGGGTGGCAGTAGTTCGTCCCGGTCGAGTGCTCTTTGAGCTCTCGTACCCAGACGATGAGATCGCTCGCGGTGCACTCAACCGTGCAATCCAGAAGCTTCCGATTAAGGCCCGCATCATCACTCGTGAGGAGACTTTCTGATGGCGAAGGCAACGAGCACTGCGCGTGACCTTGGTGATGTTGAACTCATCGAGCGGATCGCAGAAGAGAAGGACCGCTTGTTCAAGCTTCGGTTCCAGCTCGCAACTGGTCAGCTAGAGAACTTTTCTCGCATGACCCAGACCAAACGAGACATCGCCCGACTTTTCACAGAGTTACGGGCCCGTGAAATCGCAGCTGCAGAAGCCGCTGCTGGAGGGGAGGCGTGATGAGCGAGACAGAAGCAACAACGCCAGAACGCAGCGCCCGCAAGGTTCGTGAGGGCATTGTGACCTCAGACAAAATGGATCGCACCGCAGTTGTCACTGTGACCGAACGTGTTCGCCACATTCGTTACAACAAGACTGTGCAGCGAGCGAAAAAGCTGTATGTGCATGACGAAGAAAACGACCTGCACATTGGTGACCGGGTTCGCATTGCCGAAACCCGTCCGTTGTCCAAGACGAAGCGCTGGCGCATCGTTGAAGTCCTGGAGCGTGCACGATGATTCAGCAGGAGACCCGGCTTCGGGTTGCAGACAACTCTGGTGCGCGTGAGATCTTGGTCATCAAGGTGCTCGGTGGTTCCAAGCGTCGCTATGCAGGAATCGGAGACGTGGTAGTAGCCACCGTTAAAGATGCTCTGCCTGGTGCCGCTGTAAAGAAGGGCGAGGTCGTCAAGTGCGTGATTGTTCGCACCAAGAAAGAACGACGTCGCTCAGATGGCAGCTATATCCGCTTCGACGAGAACGCAGCCGTGCTGATCAATGATCAGAAGCAGCCTCGTGGAACACGCATCTTCGGCCCAGTTGGCCGTGAACTGCGTGACAAGAAGTTCATGCGAATTGTTTCGCTTGCTCCGGAGGTGATCTGAGATGAAGATCCGTAAGGGTGACCATGTTCGGGTTCTTACTGGAAAGTACCGCGGCAAAGAGGGCGAAGTTCTCTCTGTCGATCCAAAGAAGAAGCAGGTGACGGTTGAGGGCGTGCATATCGCCAAGCGTCACCAGAAGCCGACTCGTGCGATGCAGCAGGGTGGCATCATCGACAAAATCATGCCGATTGATGCGTCCAACGTGGCACTTCTCGATTCTGATGGCAAGCCAACTCGTGTTGGCTACCGTGTCGAAGCTGACGGAACCAAAGTTCGGGTTGCCCGAGCTAACGGAGGAGAACTGTGAGCACCGCAACTACCATCGTTCCTCGCCTCAAGGTGAAGTACAACGAAGAGATCCGTGACAACCTCAAGACCACGCTCGAGTTGAGCAACGTGATGGAGGTTCCACGGTTCGAGAAGATCGTGGTCAATGTTGGTGCCGGAGCGGCAGTCGACAACAAGGGCCTGTTAGAAAAAATCGTGACCGACATCACGGCGATTACTGGTCAGAAGCCAGTTATCACCAAGGCAAAGAAATCCATTGCGGGTTTCAAGCTGCGTGAAGGAAACGCTATCGGCGTGAAGGTAACCCTTCGCGGCGATCAGATGTGGGAGTTCTTTGATCGTCTAGTTACCTTGGCGATTCCCCGTATCCGCGACTTTCGTGGATTGCCCTCGAAGAGCTTCGACGGCCGGGGGAACTACACGTTCGGAGTTACCGAGCAATTGATCTTCCCCGAGATTGATTACGACAAAGTCGATGCCTCGAGAGGTATGGACATCACCATTGTGACAACCGCGAGAACTGACGCCGAAGGTAAAGCACTTCTTGATGCTTTCGGTTTCCCATTCCGTCGGGAAGGAATCTGAGATGGCTACCGAGGCACTGAAGCAGAAGCAGCAGCGCAAGCCCAAGTTCAAAGTACGCGGCTACACCCGTTGCCGTCGATGCGGGCGTCCGCGCTCCGTGTATCGCAAATATGGCCTGTGCCGTGTATGCCTGAGGGAACTGGCTCACGCCGGCGAAATCCCAGGCGTCACCAAGGCCAGCTGGTGAGGGGAGAGAACCGACTATGACGATGACCGACCCCATTGCTGACATGTTGACCCGTCTGCGTAACGCCAATGTTGCGATGCACGACGAGGTTCTGATGCCAGCTTCAAAGCAAAAAGAGGCGCTCGCTGGAGTGCTCGTCAAAGAGGGCTACATCGTTGGCTTCTCAATCGGCGAGAACGCCAAAGGCCCTGGCAACGTTCTGAAGATAGATATGAAGTATTCAGAAGAGCGTCGACGGGTGATCTCTGGTATCCGTCGCATCTCCAAGCCGGGCTTGCGGGTTTACCGCAAGCACAATGAGGTCGAACGCGTCCTCGGCGGTCTTGGCATTGCAGTCCTATCCACGAGCAAGGGTCTCATGACCGACCGCGAGGCACGTCGCCAGCGAGTCGGTGGTGAAGTGCTCTGCCACGTCTGGTAAGGAAGCGAACCATGTCAAGAATCGGTAAAGCACCAATTGATGTTCCAAGCGGGGTAGATATCCAGATTTCTGGTTCCACCCTGACAGTGAAGGGCCCCAAGGGCGAGCTGACACGAGTTCTCGTAGAGCAAGTCTCTGTTCGTCAAGATGGAGCAACGCTGTTAGTAGAGCGCAAAGATGATGAGCGTGAGAGTCGTGCGATGCACGGTCTGATGCGTTCACTAGTTGCCAACATGGTGATTGGCGTAACGGATGGGTTCCGCAAGGAACTCGACATCGTTGGCGTTGGTTATCGTGCCGCAGCCAAGGGCACCGACGGCCTTGAACTGGCCCTCGGGTTCTCTCATCCTGTTGTTGTTTCGGCTCCTCAGGGAATTTCTTTCGTAGTTCCAGTCCCCACTCGTATTGAGGTTCACGGGATTGATAAGCAGTTGGTTGGTCAAGTGGCCGCCGACATCCGGGCCTGGCGTAAGCCAGAGCCATACAAGGGCAAGGGTGTTCGCTACGTTGGCGAGCACGTTCGCCGCAAGGCCGGCAAGGCCGGTAAGTGAGGCGACTATGAGCGACAAATCGAAAAAGAAGCAGGTTGGACGCAAGCGTCGTCACGCACGTGTTCGCAAGAGCGTTGCCGGAACTCCAGAGCGTCCGCGTCTGGCTGTGTTTCGGTCAAACCGGCACGTGGTTGCGCAGCTGATCGACGACCGATCAGGCATCACTTTGGCATCGGCAAGCACTCTTGAGACAGATCTCCGTGGTGGAGCAACCTCAAATTGTGAGGCGGCAGCCAAGGTTGGAACGCTAGTAGCCGAGCGAGCTCAGGCCGCCGGAGTCAACGTGGTGGTCTTTGATCGTGGCGGCTTCCGTTACCAAGGTCGAGTCGCTGCACTCGCAGATGCTGCACGTGCAGCAGGACTGGAATTCTGATGGCACTGAGCAAAGATAATTCGGACATGCAACTGCGTGAGTCCCGAGTCATCAACATCAACCGCGTAGCCAAGGTGGTGAAGGGTGGACGCAGGTTCTCCTTTACTGCCCTTGTGGTGATCGGTGACGGCAATGGCCGTGTTGGCCTCGGGTACGGAAAGGCCAAAGAGGTTCCGCTTGCTATTCAAAAGGGGACCGAAGAGGCTCGCAAGAACCTTTTCACCGTTCCTTTGGCTAGCGGAACCATTATTCACCCGGTCATCGGTGTGATGGGCGCTGGACGCGTCATGCTGAAGCCGGCATCTCCTGGAACCGGAGTCATCGCTGGCGGCGCTGCTCGCGCCATCTTAGAAGAGGCCGGAATCCACGACGTGCTCTGCAAGTCGCTCGGTTCTTCCAACTACATCAACGTTGCTCGCGCAACAGTTGCTGGTCTTCAGGCTTTGCGTCGACCCGATGAGATTGCTGCCTTGCGGGGACTTGATCCAGAGGATTGCATCCCCAAAGGTTTGCTTCGTGCATACCAAGAGTCTGAGCGTGGACCTGCACCAGCGCCGTTTGAGGTCGCGTGATGGCTGAACTTAAGGTCACCCAAACGGGATCTTCCATCGGCACCAAGCCAAAGCAGAGGGGCACCTTGCGTGCACTCGGCCTGGGTCGCATTGGTAAGTCTCGCATTCATACCGATAGCCCTGATGTGCGTGGCCAGATCCAGAAGGTTCCGCATCTTGTCAGTGTTGAGATTCTCTCCGCCGAGGAAGGCGACTGAACATGAAGATTCACGATCTGAAGCCCGCAGAGGGCGCACACAAATCGCGTAAGCGAGTTGGTCGCGGTATTGGTGGCAAGGGCGGCAAGACTGCCGGTCGCGGTACCAAAGGCCAGAAGGCTCGTAGCAAGATTCGCGTAGGGTTTGAGGGTGGCCAATTGCCGCTAGCAATCCGCACGCCAAAGCTGCGAGGCTTCAATAACCCATTCCGGGTTGAGTATCAGGCAATCAATCTTGACACGATTCAAGAATCTGGTCTTGACGAGATTTCACCTGAGACCCTGCTCGCACACGGGCTGGTCTCGAAGGGTGCCCTTGTGAAGGTGCTGGGCCGAGGCGAACTTTCTCGCAAGGTTACGGTCAAGGTTCACGGATTCTCGGCATCTGCTGAGGCTGCAATTACTAGCGCTGGCGGAACTGTTGAACAGATTCCGCTGCCATTCAAGGTCCGTCCGGCATTCCACGGAAGTGCTCACACCAACCGCTAAGCAAGAGTGTGTCAGCGGGGGAGCGCTGCATCGGCTAACTTCCCTTGACCGTTAGTTGCTGAGTCCCAGGAGTGTCAGTGTCTCGTATCGGCAACATCTTCAAAGTTGCAGACCTTCGCAACAAGGTGCTCTTTACCTTGTTTATGTTGGTGCTCTACCGCTTGGGCTGCTACCTGCCCGTTCCGGGTATCGACCAAAACGCTGTGAACTCAATCGGAGAGCAGGCCCGAGAGGGCGGGGTTCTTGCGTTTTTGCAGCTGTTCTCGGGTAAAGCACTGACGCAGTTCAGTCTGTTTGCGCTGGGAATCATGCCCTACATCACAAGCTCGATCATCATGCAGATTCTGACGGTGGTGATACCCAAGCTGCAGGAGTGGCAGCAACAGGGAGCCACTGGTCAGGCGAAGATCACGCAGTGGACTCGCTACTTGACTATCGGAATCTCTGTATTGCAGGCCACCGGTTTGGTGTTCTTGTTCCACAACGGCGGCGGCGGTTTGGTATCAAGCAGCAGCGGAACGATTGATCTCGTCCCGAACTTCACTCCGCTCACGGTCATGCTGATCGTGGTTACATTCACTGCTGGTTCTGCACTCCTGATGTGGATGGGTGAGTGCATCACAACACGCGGCATCGGCAACGGTATGTCGCTGATCATCTTCTGCTCCGTGGTTTCTGGCCTGCCGAGTGCGTTCTCTGTCATCTACGCCTCTGCACCGTGGAAGCTTGCAGTGTTCTTGGTCTTCGTGATTGCCATGCTCGGGTGCATCGTGTTCATCGAGCTTGGACAGCGCAGAATCCCAGTGCAGTTCGCCAAGCGAGTCGTTGGTCGTCGCATGTACTCCGGCCAGAGCACGTACATCCCATTGAAGGTCAATCAGGCCGGCGTGATCCCCATCATCTTCGCTAGTGCTGTCATCAACCTGCCCGTGCTTCTGTCTCAGGTGCTGCCGTCTAGTGGGTGGGGCGCATCGGTGTCGAAGTGGATCAACGACAACTTGGCAAACACCATCAACCCCGTCTACCTGTTTGTGCTTGCTCTCTTCATCGTTGGTTTCTCGTACTTCTATACCGCTATTGCATTCGATCCAGTTCAGCAGGCAGATAACCTGCGCAAGCAGGGCGGATTTATTCCAGGCATTCGACCCGGGCCACAGACCGAGCATTACTTGGCCAAGGTGCTGAACCGAATCACGTTGCCAGGAGCGTTGTTCATTGCTCTGCTGGCAATTACGCCAACTGTGCTGGTACGAATCTTGCTTGGCGCTACTGGTGGCGGAGCTGCATACTCCATCGGCGGAACCTCTTTGCTTATTGCAGTGGGCGTTGCGCTCGAAACCATGAAGCAGATCGACAGCCAACTCATGATGAGGAACTACGAGGGTTTCCTGTCCGGTAAGTAGCCCTCGCCTCGGCGAGTCAGCTCCACTGCACAGAGGAGGACGTCATGGAATCAACGACTAACCCACCTGTTCGACTCTTGGTCTTTGGCCGTCAGGGTGCAGGGAAGGGAACTCAGGCAATTCGCCTTGCGGAGCATTTTGGCGTTCCGCATATTTCCACTGGCGACATGTTGCGCGCTGCCGTGCGTGAAGGTACCGAATTTGGCCAACTTGCCAAAGAGATTATGGATGCAGGTCATCTGGTCTCTGATGAAGTGATGCTTGGATTGATTTCTGAGCGTCTTGCTCAGCCCGATGCTGCTCAGGGTTGGTTGCTCGACGGGTTCCCTAGGACTCTGCAGCAAGGTAAAGACCTAGTGGCTTTGACTGGTGCCGACGGAATTGACCTAGCCCTTGACCTTGATGTTGCTGAAGAGGTCGTGGTCGAGCGGATTTCCTCTCGGCGGGTCTGTGCCTCTTGCGGAGCTAACTATTCGGTTCAAGTACCGCCGAGTTCTCCGTGGGTGTGTGACGTCTGCGGTGGAGCGGTCACACAGCGAGACGACGATACTGAGCAGGCCGTTCGCGAACGCTTGGCGACGTATCTGCAGCAGACGGTGCCAGTGGTGAAATGGTTTGAAACACAGGGGCTTTTGGTCACTGTGGATGGTGCTGGTGACCGAGATGAGATCACCCAGGAGCTCATTTCGGTGATCTCTGGTCGTCTCTTTTGATTACTGGCCACCGTTCATCTACAGTTACCCCTCGGCCCGATCAAGGCCAAGAAGTTGCACGCGTTACATTATTCGCCCCTCGGGGACTCACAGGAGGAAGTAGTTCTGGCTAAGCCCAAGGAAGACGCCATCGTCTTGGAAGGAACGGTTACCGAACCGCTCCCGAATGCCATGTTTCGGGTTGAACTCGAGAATGGTCACAAGGTTCTGGCGCATATTTCCGGAAAGATGAGGATGCACTACATCCGTATTCTTCCTGGAGACCGGGTGCAGGTAGAACTGACTCCCTATGACCTGTCCCGCGGCAGGATCACCTACCGCTACAAGTGATTGCTAAATAGGGCAATCGAATGGACTGGCAGTCCCAGTCCGGAGAGACCGATGAAGGTTCGACCGAGCGTTAAAAAGATTTGTGAAAAGTGCAGGGTGATCCGCCGCCATGGGCGTGTGATGGTCATCTGCGAAAACCCGCGCCATAAGCAGCGTCAGGGCTAGGAAGGACAACATGGCACGCATTTCTGGCGTTGACATCCCAAGAGAGAAGCGACTCGTTATCTCACTCACCTACATCTACGGCATTGGCCGAACGCAGGCTGAGCACATTTGTGAGTCCACCGAGATCAATGAGTCAACCCGAGTACGGGATCTCACTGATGCCGAGGTTACCAAGCTTCGTGGATACATCGAAGAGCACCTCAAGGTAGAGGGCGACCTTCGCCGTGAGGTATCGCAGAACATCAAGCGCAAGATGGAAATCGGCTGCTACCAAGGGTTGCGTCATCGCCGTGGCCTTCCGGTTCACGGCCAGCGCACCCACACCAACGCACGCACACGCAAAGGTCCTAAAAAGACCGTGGCCGGCAAGAAGAAGGTTCGCAAGTAATGGCAAAGCCACCACCCGGGGCTCGTCGTCCCCGCAAGAAAGAACGCAAGAACGTCACCTACGGGGTTGCGCACATCAAGTCCTCGTTCAACAACACCATCGTGTCGATTGCCGACCAAGAGGGAAACGTCATCTCTTGGGCATCAGCAGGCAACGTAGGATTCAAGGGATCTCGTAAGTCCACTCCCTTCGCCGCTCAGCTTGCAGCCGAGCAGGCAGCTCGTCGGGCAATGGAGCATGGGGTACGCAAGGTTGACGTCGTAGTCAAGGGTCCAGGTTCTGGTCGCGAGACGGCTATTCGTTCCATCCAGAATGTTGGAATCGAAGTTACCGGCATCAAAGATGTCACTCCTGTGCCGTTCAATGGTTGTCGCCCCAAGAAGCGTCGGAGGCTCTAACTCATGTCTCGTTATACAGGACCTCGTGCACGCGTCTCTCGACGCCTCGGCACCAACATCTGGGGAACCTCAGGTGAGAACAAAGCAATGGAAAATCGCCGTATCCCCCCGGGGAACACGGCCGTACCCGTCGACGTGGAAACGTCAGCGAGTACTTGCTTCAGCTTCAAGAGAAGCAGAAGGCTCGTTTTGCCTACGGCATGACGGAGAAGCAGTTCCGGAATCTGTACGCCGAAGCGAACCGTCGCCAAGGAGTGACAGGTGAGACCCTGTTGCGCTTTTGCGAGCTTCGACTCGACAACGTTGTCTACCGCGCTGGTTGGGGATCTACCCGGCCGCAGGCCCGTCAGTTTGTGAACCACGGTCATGTCGACGTAAACGGTCGCCGTGTCGATATTCCGAGTTACCGAGTTCGTAAAGGTGACGTAGTCACGCTGCGAACAAAGTCCCGGGAAATGATTATCGTCCAGTTTAATATGGACACCCTCGGACGCACCCCTCCACCATGGCTCGAAGCAGCAGATGGCGGTCAAGAGGTCACTGTTCGAGAGCTTCCGCTGCGCGAGCACATTGACGTGCCCGTGCGCGAGCAGCTCATCGTGGAGCTCTACTCCAAGTAAAGAAATGGGCTTCGGCCCACCTGTTCCAATCCGCCACCGTTCATCAGAGGTACCCACAAGATGCTCGTCATTCAGCGCCCCACCGTGGAGGCAATCGACGAAGAAGAGGGCAACCTGCAAAGGTTCGCCATTAGCCCACTTGAGCCTGGCTTCGGTCACACTCTGGGCAACTCCCTTCGCCGCACATTGCTTTCTTCGATTCCAGGAGCAGCAATCACCGAGGTTCGTTTCGACGACGCCCTTCATGAGTTCGACACCATTCAAGGTGTCTCCGAGGATGTCACAGACGTCATCCTCAATCTGAAGGACGTGGTGATTACCTCAAAATCAGATGAGCCCGTGACTCTGCGCCTTGATGTGCGCGGTCCTGCACAGGTCACTGCTGCTGATGTATTGCTGACTGCAGATGTCGAGATTCTCAATACAGACATCACGCTGGCAACGGTCAACGCAAAGGGTCGCCTTGCGGTTGACCTCACCGTCGACCGAGGAACCGGCTACCTGTCGGGTAACGGCCGCAGCACCTCGACCATCGGTGTGATCCCAATCGACGCAATCTTCTCACCGGTTCGGCGTGTGTCGTTCTCGGTCGAGCCGGTTCGTGTTGAGCAGTCAACCAACTTCGACAAGCTCATCCTAGAGATCGAGACTGACGGGTCTATGACTCCTCGCGATGCGCTGGCCTCTTCTGGCGCTACGTTGCGTGCGCTAGTCGAACTCGTTGAGCAGATGTCGGACGAGCCAGAAGGTCTCACCCTGACCGAAGCTGTGACCACAATCTCTTCGTCCCCAGACCTTGAACTCACCATCGAGGAGTTGGACCTCTCTGAGCGTCCACGCAACTGCCTCAAGCGTGCGCAGGTGAACACGGTGGGCGAATTGCTTTCTCGTAGCGAAGATGATCTCCTTGCGATCACGAACTTCGGACAGAAATCACTAGACGAAATTATCGAGAAGCTCGACGAGCGGGGACTTTCCCTGTCCGGCCGAGACTGACTAAGAGGAAGATCTCATGCCAGGAACTCCAAAAAAGGGCCGCCGATTTGGCGGTAACGCAAAGCACCAGCGCCTGATGATGGCCAATCTTGTGTGCTCCCTAGTTGCGTCACCCACTGGCATTGTGACCACCGAGGCCAAGGCCAAGGCAGTGCGACCAATAGCCGAGAAGATGATCACCAAAGCGCGCAAGGGCGGGCTCCATAATCATCGTCAATTGCTGGCCTACTTGGGAGACCAAGAAATAGTGGCCAAGCTTGTTGATGAGGTCGGACCCCGCTATGCGGACCGTCCGGGTGGCTACACCCGAGTCCTCAAGTTGGGCACGCGCCATGGAGACAATGCTCCCATGGCCAAGCTCGAACTGGTCTGAGCTACTCACATCCACCGCCCGACCTGATTCGGGTTCGGCTTGATATTTCCTATGACGGCGGGGCCTTTAAGGGCTTTGCCGAAAATGTTGGTGTCACAACGGTGGCCGGGCTGCTGCGGGCCAAGCTTGAGAAGGTCTACAGCCAGCCCATCACGCTGACCTGTGCGGGACGTACCGATGCAGGAGTCCATGCCAGACAGCAGGTTGTTACTTTTGGTGTGCGTGGCAAAAAGGTTGAGCCGATTCGCCTGCGAAACTCGCTGAACGCTCTGCTCGCCCCTAGCGTGGTGACCTCAAAGGTCAGTATCGTCGAGACACAGTTCGATGCTCGCTACGCAGCAATGTGGAGGCAGTACCGGTATCTGGTGCTCAATAGCGAGATCCCGGATCCACTTCTAGCTCCTACCACCTGGTGGGTTGACAAACCGCTACACCTGGAGTCCATGCAAGAGGCCTGCGAGGCGCTGATCGGTCTGCATGATTTCACTTCGTTCTGTAAGCGCCCAAAGGACATCCCGAACGCAACGTTGGTTCGAAGGCTGCTGCAGGCCGAGTGGACCGTGGAGCCCGAGCTCAACGGCCGCCATGAGTTGTTGCGTTTCGAAGTAGCCGGCTCGGCGTTTTGTCATCAGATGGTGCGCAGCCTTGTCGGCACACTCGTTGATGTCGGAAGAGGAAGGTTTACTGCAACACAGGTTGGGCAGATTCTTGCAGCCAAAGACCGGTCGCTCAGTTCCAACGTGGCACCACCGCATGCGCTCAGTCTGTGGAACATTGGCTACCCCGGCGACGAGACTCCGGTCTGGTTGCCTCAAAGAACTACCTAAATCTAGGCCTTATCTGCTGCGCACTTGCCGAGGTGCAGAGCAGGCCACTACTGTAACCCCTCGGCCAAATACTTCGCCCTGAGAGATGGTTTCTCAGCCTAAAGAGTTCGATTTCAGAAAGAGTGAGCGCAGTGCGCACCTATTCCCCTAAAGCCTCAGAGATCACGCACGAGTGGTACATCGTCGATGCCGAAGGTCTGACCCTTGGCCGCATGGCAACCGAGGTTGCCCGTGTCTTGCGCGGCAAGCACAAGGCGACCTTCAGCCCACACATCGATACTGGTGATCACGTAATCATCATCAATGCATCCAAGGTGGCACTCACCCCCGGCAAGGCCGAGAAGAAGATGGTGTACCGCCACACTGGTTACCCCGGTGGTATTCGCTCCGACACCTACGCCACCTTGCTAGACAAGAAGCCAGAAGAAGCGGTTCGGCGAACCATCCGAGGGATGATCCCCAAGAACCGACTCGGTCGACAGATGATGACCAAGCTCAAGGTCTACCCAGGCCCAACCCACCCACATAGCGCCCAGAAGCCACAGGTGCTGAACATTCCCGACGCTCGCGCTCGTTCGTAACGGAGATCTGTACACATGCCACACCCACTCGTTCAGTCCACAGGCCGCCGCAAGCGTGCCGTTGCCAGAGTCCGGATTCGTCCAGGCGACGGAACTATCACCATCAACAAGCGTCCCCTTGAGGACTACTTCCCGAACCCCACGCACCGCATGGTGCTGTCTGAGCCGCTTCGTTTGACGAGCACTTCAGAGATGTACAACATCGACGCGACTTTGCACGGTGGCGGCGTGAGCGGGCAAGCAGGAGCTATCCGCTTGGGCATCTCACGCGGCTTGATCGCGTTGGACCCAGAACTGCGTGCCTCGCTGAAGAGCGCCGGATTCCTCTCTCGTGACTCGCGTGAGAAAGAGTCCAAGAAGTACGGCCTCAAGAAGGCCCGCAAGGCACCGCAATACTCGAAGCGCTGATCCGCGAAGCCAGATCGGGCTGGGCAGATGCATATCCGCTTTGGAACCGATGGTGTGCGCGGTGAGGCCAATTCGGCACTTACCGTAGAAACTGCTCTGGCCCTTGGCCGCGCTGCTGCGCGTGTGTTTCCAACTGCCAGCGTGGTGATTGGAAGAGACACGAGACTCTCTGGGCCTATGTTCGAACTCGCCGTGGCGGCGGGGGTGTGTGCAGAGGGAGCAGATGCGGTGTTGCTTGGTGTCGTGCCGACTCCAGCAGTGGCTGCAGTTTCGGCGAGCAAGCAGATCACCGGAGTCATGATCTCTGCCTCGCATAATCCGTTTTATGACAACGGAATAAAGCTGTTCGCCCCTGGTGGACGCAAGCTCAGCGATGCTGAACAAGGCCAGATAGAAGCTGCGCTAGAGGAACTGCTTGATTCGGTTCCGCATCCCGGCCCGGTTGGTGCGCAAGTTGGAAGCGTCATCCAAGCTGATGCTCAGGCAAGCGATGAGTACCTCGACTCTGTTGCTGCAGTCATTGAAGGCCGATCGCTCGCTGGGCTCAAGGTGGTGCTTGACTGCGCCAATGGCTCGAACTCCGTGCTGGGCCCGAAGCTGCTCGCACGCCTCGGCGCTGATCTGTGTGTTCTAGCCAACGACCCCGACGGTTTGAACATCAACCACGAGTGTGGTTCCACATCAGTTTCGGCATTGAGTGCACACGTTGTGGCCGAGGGCGCTGATCTAGGTATTGCCTTCGACGGTGATGCCGACCGACTGTTGGCAGTGGATCACACCGGACAAGTCGTTGACGGCGATCACATCATTGCGCTGTGCGCCATGGACCTGTCGGAGCGGGATCAGCTAGCGCAGAACACTGTTGTTGTCACCGTCATGTCGAACCTTGGGTTCTTGCAGGGCATGCAGCGTGCAGGCATCTCTGTTGTGCAGACCGCCGTTGGTGACCGCAATGTGCTGCAAGCTTTGGCCGAGGGTGAATATTCGCTCGGTGGCGAGCAGTCTGGTCACATTATTTTTGCGGATCACTCAACTACAGGAGATGGACTCCTTGGCGCAGTGGTCCTGCTCGATCTGCTGCGCAGGTCAGGTCGCCCGCTAGCGGAGCTTGCTCAGGCGGCGATGACGCGCCTGCCACAGGTCCTGCTCAATGTGCCGGTCGCCCGGCCCATGCCAGAGGTGGCCACCCTGCTCTCGCATGAGCTGGCCCATGCAGAAGCTGAGCTCGGCGAGACGGGTCGAGTGTTATTGAGACCTTCTGGTACCGAGGCACTCGTCAGAGTCATGGTAGAGGCAGAGAACAGTTCGGATGCCCAGAGAATCGCAGAAGAGTTAGTGCAAGCAGTCGAGAAACTTGCTCGAGTGACCTGATCTTTCGAGCCAGATCGGAACGGATGTGACGGCTCTGGTCTGCTTTGGGAGTAGCGCTGTTAGCCTAAATGGCGTGATGCAGTGAGGTTTTGATCACGCGAAGCAGAGTAGAAACGGCCGTATTGAGCAGCGCGGTAGTGCGCAGCAGAGGGGTGACACAAGATGTGCGGCATCATTGCTGTAATTCGTCAGAAATCCACACGAGTGCCAGTGCCTGCTGCACCGCTCGCGCAAAATCTGGCGGACCTTCACGCGCAACTTGCGGCTCCTACTGCCGATCTCTGCGATCGCCTGCTTGACGCTGCGGATCAGCTTGAGCAGGTTGATCAGGTTCTGCGAGGAGTAGCTGGGCTGCGCAGTCTGCTGTTCGACCCAGACGCAACTGCTGCGATTGCGCGTCAAGCGGCAGTGCTGCAAGCCGATGCCGAGTCACTTGAGTTAGCACTGGATCAGCCTCT
>CAEZYU010000020.1_pt1 | contig 24367 bp, 23 predicted proteins | sample 7265681 | NCBI WGS metagenome assembly CAEZYU01 (sample SAMEA6813940, study PRJEB35770) | freshwater metagenome | biome: Freshwater; feature: Freshwater reservoir; material: water | place: Czech Republic | collected 2017-04-14 | depth 30m m | reverse complement strand
TGGCTCTCGCGATTCGAGGCCAAGCCAGCACTACAAGCTCAGCCGGAAACACCCAGGCAGATCTTTCCTCCCTTCAGGCAGCTGCGAATGCAGCTTCTGCGGCTGCGCTAGCGCTCAACCAGGAACAAACCAACCTGCAGTCACGCCAAGCCGCTCAGGCTCAAGCCGAACAAGACCACGCCGCAGCGCAGAGATCATTAGGTTCCGCTCTGCAAAACGCGGGCCTTCCCCCGGTGAGGAACTCGTCCGAAGTCAACTCCTTACTCACGAACTACCAAGAAGCTCGCCTTGCTGTTGACCTGGCAACCGCTGCCCAAGACCGCTTGACCAAAGCCCAGACCGGATCAAGGGCAGCCGCAGCGCAGGTTCGGAATGCAGAGAGAGCGATCAGCGATCAATTAGCCTCTCTTCGCCTCCCAGCCCCTTCACCGATCTCTGCGGCAACAGATACCTTCGGCAAGTTCCGCACAGCCGCAGAGCAGGCCAAATCGGCAGTCGATGCCACCGCAAAGCTCAGCGTTCATCGCCAGCAGTTTGAAGCGCTGTGCAAGCCCGTAGCGCAACCGGGTCAAGTAATCGATCTGGCCGCCATTCTCTCTACGGCTGAGCTCACCAGAGAAACCCAGATACAAAGAGCTCAGCTGGTCGAGCGCATCCGCGAGCAGGAGCAGGCTCTGCAGGATCAGATAGGAAGTTCTGCACGTGTGTCTGCCCTGCTGGCGCAGTACTCCGAAGTTGATCAGTTCACTCTGCAGCAAGCTGCGGTGGAATCCGAGTTCGACCAGATTGATGCTGAACTCACTGACTTGACCACCGAATTGGGGAGCATCAATCAGCGGATCAAGGACCTCTCTACCGAGGGTCAGATCGCATCTCTCAACGAGCGATTGAGCGCCCTCAGCGAAGAGCAATCCGAGGCTGCCGTGGAGGCTGCCGTTTATGCCGTGGCAGCGCTGCTTCTGAGCGAACAAGCCGACCTTGCAGACCAACAGAACCAACCAAAACTCATTGAGCGAACCAGCAATTTTGCTCGATCCGTTGCACCAAGCTGGTCTGCGGTGCGAGTTGTGCGCGACTCAGAAGGCGCAAGCAACAAAGCCAAACTGATAGTCGATCTAGAAAAAGGCGGGTTCATCCCAGTCCATCAACTCTCGACTGGCGCGCGAGCAGTGCTCTACCTGGCACTTCGCCTTGCTGTGGCAGACGAGCAGTCCGAGCGCACGGGAGTCTGGCTACCGCTAATCTGCGACGATCCGCTCGTGCACCTTGATGACAAACGTGCCCCCCAGGCCATGGCCCTTCTTGCCCAGGCCGCAGAGAACCGACAAGTGATCCTTTTGACCTGTAATAGGCGCAGTTTGGACTTAGCAGAACAAGCTGGCGCACAAACCCTGAGACTTTTGGCCTAAATCCAAGTTTCTGAGAGGTTTCCCCTACAGTTTTCGTAACACTGTTACCGATACGGCGAACGCGGATCCCACTTAATAAGGGGATACTAGAGCAAATCTGAGACATCCGTCACAGTGACCCTCTAGGTTCGCGCATTAATCACTTTCAGGGGTCTTGACACCACCCGTACACTAGAGATTCGGTCAGTGTTAGTAGTTGGATAATCCCCCTAGCTACACCCAGTGATCGCCCGCTCACTATCAATGAGGTTAAACGGTGGCAAACCAGCGAGTAGAACGTGACGAAGAAGATCTCGTCAGAATGTATTTGAAAGACATTGGCCAGTACGCACTCCTCACCAAAGATGATGAGGCCCGTCTTGCACAAGCCATGGAAGCAGGCCGCGAAGCACGCGCCGAACTCGAAGAAGCCGGCAAGAGCGTCTCACCCGCCCGCAAGCGTGAGCTAAAGCGCCTCACCCGAGACGGCGAGGATGCAGAGCGCACCTTCGTTCAGTCCAATCTTCGTCTTGTGGTCTCCATTGCCAAGAAGTACCAGGCATCCGGTATGCCACTTCTGGACCTTGTTCAAGAAGGCAACCTTGGCCTGATGCATGCCGTCGAGAAGTTCGATTGGCGCAAGGGATTCAAGTTCTCCACGTATGCAACCTGGTGGATTCGTCAGGCACTGACCCGAGGCATCGCCAACACTGGTCGCACCATCCGCCTCCCTGTGCATGCAGGCGACACCATGAACCGTGTGCAAAAGGCTCGCACCCGCCTAGAGACCGCACTAGGTCGTCCAGCCACTCTGGCCGAGCTCGCCGCAGACCTAGAGATGCCAGAAGCAAAGGTCACAGAGACACTGCTCTTCGCCGCCGACACACTCTCGCTCTCCACGCCACTGCGTGAGGACGGCGATGCCGAACTCGGAGACGTAGTCCCCGACCGCGGGGCAGTCACCCCATTCGAGGCCGCTTCGGTTGCCTTGCTTCCAGAAGAAATTGGCCGCCTACTGTCCCCCCTCGACGAGCGCGAACGTGAGATACTCAAACTCCGCTTTGGACTTGATCGTGGCGAGCCACGCACCTTGGAAGAAGTTGGCGAACACTTCGCACTCACCCGTGAGCGCATCCGTCAGATCGAGGCTCGGGCCATGTCCAAGCTTCGCCACCCATCAGCAGATACTGGGGCTCGAGACCTCCTCAGCGTCTAACAATCTCACTCCAGACAGGGTCCACAGCCCCCTGTCACAGCAATCAGAGGGCCGGTATCCGCCGCAAGGGGATACCGGCCCTCTGCATTCACCGATCAAAGCGCCGTAGGCTTGCACTGTGTCTTCGCAGATCCAGAACCTGTCGGCCGACTTAGCAATCGCCCTTGAGCCTCAGCTAGGAACTCTGTCAATCTCTGGGCTTCGCCGGCTCTCTGGTGGCGCTTCACGAGAGACTTGGAGCTTTGATGCAACTCAGGCCGATGGCTCGGTCCGCGAACTTGTGCTCAGGCGTGATCCGCCCACCCGTCCAGGTTGGCCCGGAACAATGGGTACCGAGGCGCGCTGCCTCCGGGCATCTGCTCAGGCTGGGCTGGCAGTGCCACAGGTAGTACTCGATACCGACTCCCCTGACCTCTTTGGATCTGCCGGAATCGTCATGGAGCGGATTGAGGGCGAAACAATCGCTCGCCGGATCCTTCGCGATGAGAAATTTCAGGATGCGCGTTCACATCTTGGGCGCGACTGCGGCACCTTCCTTGCAGGTCTTCACGCTATAGATCCGCAGGAGGTCGCTCCTCTGCACAAAGCAGACCCGCTCGATCAGATTCGCCTTACGCTCAACACGCTCGACATGCCCAGCCCCACTTTTGAGTTTGCGATTCGATGGCTTGAGCAGCACCGCCCAGAGGGTTCGGGTACCGCAATTGTTCATGGCGATTTTCGACTCGGCAACTTCATCATCGGCGAAGACGGCCTGCGTGCCGTACTTGACTGGGAGCTCGTTCACCTAGGCGATCCGATAGAGGACCTTGGTTGGCTTTGCGTGAAGGCTTGGCGTTTCGGCGCGGCAGACCCAGTCGGCGGATTCGGTACACGTCACAATCTGATTGATGCCTATCAGGCTGCCGGCGGGGCAAGAGTGAGCTTGGCCGATCTGCACTGGTGGGAGGTCTTCGGCACCCTGCGCTGGGGCGCAATCTGCATGACCCAAACTCACGCTCATCTCAGTGGTCTTCTGCGTTCGGTAGAACTCGCAGCTATCGGCCGGCGAGTCTGCGAAACCGAGTGGGACTTGCTGCTCCTGCTCCAGCCCGAGGCAGCAAGTCAGGCACTGGACCAAGCTGCCGGTCAGCTAGAACAGATTGAGCCGAGCGAGACCCGAGTCATGGAAGACGGCCTACGGGGCAGGCCCACAGCCGAGGAACTCCTTCAAGCAGTCAGGGAGTTCTTGACAGAGCAGGTCATGCCGGCAACCGAGGGCAGCGTCTCGTTTCATGCGCGAGTCGCTAGCAACGTCATTGCAATGGTGGAGCGAGAACTCGTGCTCGGATCGCAGCAAGATCAGGAACGATTGGATGAGTTCAGGAGTCTTGGGGTGGGAACTGAGCGCGAATTTGCGTCCGCAATCCGGGATGGCAAGTTCGAGGAGAGTCCTGATTCGCTAGTCTCGACGCTGGCCCAAGGGGTCTTGAGCAGTCTCATCGTGGCACGGCCAACCTATCTCGACTCACCAATCACCGCACGGCACTAGGAGGCACCTCATGGCGATCACTCGACTCAATCACGCAGTGCTCTACGTCAGAAACTTGGAGCGCAGCAAAGAGTTCTACGAGAACGTCCTCGGGTTCCGCACCATCATCTTCATGCCGGGTCAGGCTGCCTTCTTCCAAGCCTCGGGGTCAACCAACGACCACGACCTAGGGCTCTTCGAGATAGGCGAACAGGCCGCTCCATCCGGTGCTGGCCGATCAACAGTGGGTCTCTATCACCTAGCTTGGGAGGTAGACACACTCGCTGAACTAGCACGCATACGCGAGGTACTTCAGGATCGAGGAGCACTCGTAGGAGCCTCTGATCATGTCACCACAAAAGCCCTCTATGCCCAAGACCCCGACGGCATTGAATTTGAAGTCTCGTGGCTCCTGCCCGCCGATTGCATCGATGACGAAATACGCAACACACTCGCGACTCACGGAATCCGACCGCAACCACTAGACATCGCCGCCGAGATCCACCGCTACGGGGCCGACACCTTGGGCGGTTTGGGGGTTTCAATACCCCTATAAGAGCCAAGGAGCCAAGCTCTCTCACTCCACCTTGCGTTGCTGCTCCTATCTCACTACGTTTTCCGATGTGCCTTCGGAAAACGATGCCTCCACGATAACAACCGGTATGCCGGCAACTCCTGATCGCCGCACTCGTAAGCGCGACGCTCGACGAGATCACCTGCTGGACCTGGCAGCAGAGGTTGTCGACCAAGCAGGCATTGACGGACTGACTATGGCAGCACTAGCCACTGCCGGCGACTACGCCACAGCCTCTCTCTACACGTACTTCAGCTCACGAAGTGCCCTTCTCGCAGCCCTTCAACAACGAGCACTTCTGCTGCTACATGACCTTGCCGAGGAGCGGCTGACGAAGTGGCAAGATGCCCTGTTTGAGGATGCCCTGTCTCAAAATGCGCAACTCATCGCCAAACCCCAACTCACCGATCGCGTGGCGTCACTCGCAATGCTTTGGGCTTTTTCGGATCTCTTCTTATCCGCCCCACAAACACACCCCCGCGAGTTTCGGCTGCAGCAGCAACTGTTGGTGAACGCTGGAGCAGAGAACACCGCTGACGCTGCTGATGTCGTCCCAGTCGCCATGCTCGTGTTGGATGTACCTCGTCGACTACTCGCCGCAGCAACCGCGACCGGCGCCCTGCACGCCCAGCCCCTCACGTCGAACCCACTCGAGGAGGTTCTCGAAGGATCGATGCTTCGCACCTTTGCTTGGGTTCTAGGACTCAATGGTGCGCTAATGGCCGATGGCCTGAGCACGGGGCTGCCCACCACGGGATCAGCCCTAGGAGATGTGCTCACTCAGGCACTCTTGCAGGGCTGGGGAGCTTCTCGAGAGGAACTATCCGCTGCTCGCGAAGTGGCCGAAACGCTCAGGCAGCAGCCATGAACCTAGTGCTGAGTCTGCTGATTGGGTTCGCTGCATTCATTCTGGGTGCGTTCTTGTGGACCTTTGCCGAGTACCTGCTACATCGCTTTGCCATGCATGAACTCAAAGGTAAGGGCATGATGAGCCGTGAACACCTTGAGCATCATGTGCGTTCAACCTGGTCATTCTCGGTAACTCATATTCTGAGCTGGATTGGCATGCTGCTGGTGGGCGCAGTCCTTTGGATGCCCATTGGCTGGATTCTTGTCGGGCCTGTCGCCGGAGTTTCCTTGGCCTTGGGCTGGGCCTGCGGATACTTCTTCTATGAGTATCAACATGCGGTGGCTCATCGCAGAGCACCAAAAAACCGCTACCAGCGCTGGGTCCGCCAGAATCATTTCCAGCACCACTTTGGCCAGCCCATGAAGAACCATGGGGTCAGCACCCTCATCTGGGACAAGGCCTTTGGTACCTGTGAGCAGCCCGAAATAGTGCGAGTTCCAAGGCGCTTGGCCCTGCCCTGGATGGTCCAAGACGGAGAGTTGCTTCCTGAGTTCACCGGCAGCTACATCCTTGTTGGTGCCCTTGATGACTCGGATCGCCTTGCAGCGATAGATCGTGCTCGAGCATTCGCCTCAATCGCTCCGCCAGACTAAGTCGCCCTTGACGAACTCCAAACCCTGCACCAGCATGATTGCGGGGCAAGTTCAATTCTTTTGGGCGAATCGATCTCAGTGAAGGTGGCGAGATTATGTATCAAGCGGATTCTCATTGGCGATTTCTCAAACCAAAGCACAGCAGGATCTGGGCTGTATCTGCGGTGTTTGCTCTGGCGGTAGCTAGCGCTGGCTGTGTTCCTGCCCCGCAAGCACCGCCCACACCGCCGCCGCCATGCAACGAACCCGTATGCCCGCTGGCGGCTGCCGCTCGTGCTCGCGGGATACATATGGGCGCCGAGGTCAACGCTGGCCGTCTGGCAACAAACCCTGCCTACGCTGATGCTGTTGTTCGTAACTTCACTTCTGTGACTCCAGGAAATGAACTCAAGTGGTCGATCCTTCGCCCGTCTCCAACCGAGTGGAACTGGGGTCCAGCTGACTCAATAGTTGAGTTCGCAGAGGCAAATAACCTTGGCGTTCGAGGTCATACCTTGGCTTGGGTGAACGAATCTGGCGATCAAAACGGTCTGCCACCTTGGCTCCGCGGAGTCACCGACCCTGAGGCCTTTAGAACCTACGTCCTTGACGGAGTCGCCGAAACTGTCGGTAGGTACCGAGGTCGCATCGACCGTTGGGACGTCGTGAATGAGGCGTTTGTTTACTACAACGGCGAGCGAGCCCCATCTGTGTATGACCGAATGGGCCCGGATTACATCGCTGAGCTGTTTGCTGCAGCCCATGCCGCAGACCCAGATGCCACGCTGTGGCTCAATGAGGTCTTCACCGAACTATTCCCTGATAAAGCTAACGCCATCTTGGGCCTTGTTGCTTCGCTGCGCAACCGGGGTGTGCCCATCCACGGAGTTGGTTTACAGACCCACCTCACCCTGACCCCCGAAGCCCCCGCAGCAGGCTCAATCAGCGGCCTCGTATCGCGACTCCGGAGTCTTGGGGTGGAAGTTGCAATCACCGAACTCGACGTTCCCTTGGGGCCACTCCGGGCTGAGCAAGCTCAAGTGGACACCTACCGACAGGTCGTACGCGAGTGCTTAATCGCTGGTTGTTCCGAGATAACTACTTGGGGTGTTACTGATGCATTCACGACCCTAGACAGCGCCGGCCAGCGAGAGAACAACCCTCTTCTTTCGGCATTCTTCTCGAATCCAAGCAAACCTCTGCTGCTCGATTCCGCCTACAACCCAAAGGCCGCCTATCAAGCTGTTGTCGACGCGATTGAGCAAACACCGAGGCCGTGAGAACAACCCACCCGCTTGGTCACTGCGATAAGTACTTCTGAGAAGGACCAGCCATCAACTGTCACACCCCAGTTCTAGTATCGTACATATGTTCGATTCAGAGACTACGACTGCTGATCAGGCCACCAGCAGTCTCATAGATCTCGGTCCACTCCTTGCAGCTCTTCGCAGCTTTGCCATCTGGGATTCCTCCCATGCGACCGAAGAAGAGCTGCTCACACTTGCACCGCAAACCGAGCTGCTGCGGCGCCTTCTCGATTCCCTCTCCTGTCATCTCCTAGCCGAACTTGATTCCCGTAACAGCACTGACAGCGTCGAGGGCATGCGCACGGGGCCATGGCTTGCGCACCTAGGCAAACTCCCGGTTGGCGCAGCCAAGGCTCGCGTCAGAGTTGCGAACAAACTCGCAACCACCCTGATCGAAGTCGATGCCGCTCTAGCCGCAGGGCTCATCGGATATGAGCACGCCAAGGTCTTGGCCGAGGCATGCAACCCACGCATTGCAGAAGCATTTGCATCGGTCATTCCCGAGCTCATTCGGGCCGCCCAAAACTGCACATTTGATCGGTGGCGCAAAGAGGTCGCTGGCCTAGCCGAGCTGCTCGATGCAGACGGCGGCCACACACCGGGCGACTGCGTGACCGATAACAACTTGTCTATGAGCCGAGGGTTAGAAAACACCCTGCACCTCAACGGTCAACTCTGCGGGCAATTCGGCCTCAGCGTGGAACATGCAATCAACACTCGTGCCGATCAGATTTTCCACCGCATGAAAGCCGACCAAGAGCTCACAGCAGACCTCGCTATTCCGCACCGTTCAACGCTGCGAGCGTTGGCGCTATGGGAACTCATCCGAGAATCAACAGCTACCGACCTCGCCAACTCCCAGCCCCCAGTGACCGAACTCTCCCTCGTTGTTCAGGCACAAGATGCTCAAACTGTTTCTGATTTAGAGGGATTCCCGATCGGCAACACCGATCAAGCCACTCTGCTCTGCGATCCAGTGCTTCGTGCCGTGGTTACTACGGTGCATGGAATCGTCATTGCACTTGGACGTGATCAGCGGCTCGCTAGCAGGGCACAAAGGCGGGCAATCGCCCACCGCGACGGTGGCTGTGTGTGGCCCGGTTGCACGCACCGCCCAGCATGGACTGAGGCGCATCACATCCAACACTGGCAGCACGGTGGCAGCACCGAGCCATCAAATCTGGCCTCACTCTGCCGGTATCACCACATAGTCACTCATCGCAGCGGGTGGAACATGCATGTCACCGCTAACCAATGGTTCTGGTGGACATCTCCCGCTGGCCGAAGCTTCTGGTCACAACGCCACGGCAAGCAACGCGCTGGGCCCATGCCGAACTAGTCAGTGACTGGCTGTGCTGTCATCGCGTCATAGATTCCGCTGGGATGCTCCTCATCCCCTGGCAAAACAATGCGTAGCCCGCCGCCGAAGTCCTTCATCATGGGCAGCATTGGGGTGATCGCACCTTGCGCTGCCGCGTGCTCGAGCACCTGTGCGGCTGAGTCAAACCTAGCCAGAGCAATCATCGTTCGGATAGTAGGAAAGATCATCGTGATGCGACCGGCTTCATTATCAGCGAGCGCAGCCTCGGGAGTCAGCCAGCGGGTTGCAATCACCTCGGCATCATCATGAAGTGCCACCTGCCCCTCGGGAGCGGCTGCCACAAAAAATCGTGTGTCATATCGGCGGGGCGCACCGAGCGGGGTCACCCACCTAGAAAAATAATGAATGTTGCCAACCTCAAGTCGGAGCTGCTCCTCAAGACAGATCTCGGCAAGCCTTCGTCGGCCGCTATCCACATCGCTACGGTGCACCTCAAAACGGGCCGCAACCTCTGGGTCCGAAAAAGAAATTCGCTCGCCAGCCGAGGTCTCGGCTAGCAACAAGCCCGCCTCTTCAAATGACTCGCGAATTGCTGCAACCCAAAAAGCCAACCCACCGCGCTCTACTCCGAGTTGCCGAGAGGCTTCTTTGTCGCTCCGACCTACGAACATGCCATCGAGGTCTTCGCCAGCATCTTGTGGGTCTACACCACCACCGGGGAACACATACGCGCCACCTATAAAGTCAGAGTTCAAGTTGCGCTGCAACATACAGACTTCAACCCCATCAACCCCGTCGCGTAACAGCATGACTGTGGCTGCATCGCGAACTTCAACCGCGTCTGCCTCGCCTGCGTCGTTCGCAACTGTGTTGGGGTTGAACTGGCTCATCAAGCCTTAACTTCTAGCTGTGTTGTACTTCTAGCTGTGTTGTACTTCTAGAGCTCTGCGCTCGCCCTCGTTCATGCCACCCCAAATGCCATGGGACTCGCCAATCTGAAGCGAATAAGACAAACAATCGGTCTCGACAGAACACGCTGCACAAATTGCTTTGGCGCGACGCTCGCGCTCCAAGCGATCTGCCTTCCGCTCAAACTGTGGCGGTGGAAAGAAAACTGCTGCTTGTGGACCTCTGCACGCTGCTTTGGCCTGCCAAGCACTTGAACACTGTTGTGCACTCACTGGTACGACCCCCTCGCTTCAGTGTTCATTGAGACTAAAGCAGTACTTGCACCAAGAACAAGAGGAAATTTGGATTATTTAGCGGGATCCTGAACCTCTGATTGAGCCTCAGGTTCACCCTTTCGATTCGACCGCATCTCGCGATAATCCATTGCCCCGCCCTCTTCGGGTTCGACTCCAAGCACAAGTCCGTCGATCTCTACCACCCGGATACTGTCACCGGGCGAAACGGGTGTGGCTCGATTGGTCCTAGCACGCCACTCGGCCCCGCGGATAACAACCATGCCCTCGGGGTTGATCTCGGTGCTGGCTTGGCCAAGCTCACCGATCATCCACTCACGGCCGATAGTTGGCGTGGCAAAGCGAGTTCGAATCATTGCGGGCATCCCAGAAAAGACCACAACTCCCATGCCGGCAATTCCAGCGAGCAAAGCAATCCATGTGGGTCGAAACTCCACAAACAAGAACACGGACCCAACCGTGAAGGCCACCATCGAGATCATTGTCCACAGGCGCGGCACGCCGGTTTGCATGTCAATCGCAAACCCAAAGAATGAGAACAACAACAGCACTAACGCCCAGGCGGTAAACGGCAACTCGGCAACGCCAAAGCCACCAAGCAAGACAAACAAGGCGCCGATCACGCCGGCCACGCCCACACCGGCAGTGAAGAACTCAAAGAGCAACAGGCCCAAGCCAAGGACCAGCATCAGGTATGCAACCGAGGGGCTCGCTGCTGTGTGCATGAGCTGCACCTGCAGCGGCAGCTTCGAGAGGCGAACTCGTTGAACGGGTTGTTTCTGCTCTCGGCCATCCACTTTCACGACCTTCGTCTCTACTGAGTCAAGGTTGCCCACATGATCCACCAGAGTTGGGTCGAAGCGATCGACCAAGCCCGCTTTGACGGCGGCTTCACCCGAGAACGTGCGATTCAGACCTGCGGCTGCTCGACCCGTGAACAAGTCACCAAACTGCTGCTCGTCTAGGCGTTGCGTTCCAACATCGCCAATCTTCGACCCCGGCGTAATTCCCGAGGAGTCCGCAACCTGAGCTAGTTCCGCTGCACCGCCCAATGCGTAGGAACCAGAAGCACCGATCCAGATCGAAACCAAGATGCGTGATCCTTGGATTGCAGCGGCTACCTCATCAAGGCGAGCGTCAGAAACTGCTGAACCCGCGCTGTCGAATTGCAGCACCACGCCCACAACATCACCTGCTGCATTCGCTTGGTCGATGCTCTCGATGATGAAGTTGGCTTCAATCTCGTCAATCAAGCCATCTACTGCCACGACGTCGATGCAACCGGCTTTTCCGCAACTGCCTTGGGCAGAGACAGCAGGTGCCAACAGGCTGGCCAACGCGCCAATCCCACCGATTACAACCAAGGTGATAGCAAGTCGCCGAGTAGGGCTAGGTAGTGTAAACAAAGTGCGAACTCCGAACGGAAATCGTGGATCCTAAGCAGTTTTTGACTACATCAGGAGTCATCATCGTCGCCGGGAAAGGCGGTGTCGGCAAAACCGCCGTCTCCGCAGCCCTAGCGATGGCTTCATCATCTGTTGGATTACGCACGCTCATTATTGAAGTTGAGGGCAAAAGCGGTCTCGCTTCACTTTTTGACTCCGAACAATTGAGCTACAGCGATATCCAGTTGATTGCCCCAAGACTAGGGGTTGGCGAGGTAACTGCCCGCACGGTACTCCCCGAGGACGCTTTGTTGGACTACCTGAAAGATCATGGGCTGAAACGCATCTCCGGGCGGTTGGTCTCTACTGGCGCCCTTGACGTGGTGGCAACAGCCGTTCCTGGAATCAGTGATATTTTGGTGCTCGGAAAAATCAAACAGCTTGAGCGATCCGGAAAGTACGACCTCATCATCGTTGACGCACCTGCCGCCGGACATGCCATCACCTTTCTTCGATCGGCTAGCGGCCTTGAAGATGCAGTCAAAGTCGGACCCATCAACACCCAGGCAAAAGACGTCTTAGGGTTGCTGAATGACCCAGCAAGGTGCCGAGTTGTATTGGTGACCGCACCCGAGGAAACTCCGGTAAACGAGCTCATCGAAACTGCGTACAGCTTGGAAGATGAAGTTGGTGTGAGCCTTGGCCCAGTAGTCGTTAACGGCGTACTCGCCGAGCTTCGCGGCTTAGAGCTCAGCACCGAGCAAGCCGCCACCGAGGCGGGCATTTCACTGACAGCAGCCGAGGCTGAGCATTTAGCTGACGCTGCTCAGTTCCGCCTGAAACGAACCGCCCTGCAGCGAGCACAGCTAGATCGCATGGCTCAAGAACTGCCGCTAGCTCAGCTCCTTCTGCCTTATGTGTTCACCACTCAACTCGGCCCGGAGGGTATGACCACCCTTGCGGACTCACTGCTCAGTGCGATTCGCGACCTACCAGAACCAACAAATCTTCCAGAAGCACCAAAGGGGTGACGCAGATGTCGCTTGAGTCAGTCGTGGCACAGAGCCACGTGATTGTGTGTTGCGGTTCTGGCGGGGTTGGCAAAACTACGACCGCAGCAGTCATTGCTCTTCACGCTGCGCTGCAAGGCCGCAAAACGGTCGTCGTGACAATTGATCCGGCTAGGCGGCTAGCAGATGCCCTGGGACTCGCAGGCCTGACCAACGAGCCCGCACAAATTCCGGGACTCCCAGAAGGATCCGGTCAGATGTGGGCGATGATGCTCGATACAAAGGCCACCTTTGATGGTCTTGTGCTTCGGTATGCAACCGATGCCAATCAGACTGCCGCGATTCTGAACAACAGCTTCTACCGAAACATCTCGGGCTCCTTGTCGGGCACACAGGAGTACATGGCTGCAGAAAAACTCTATGAGCTCGCCATCGAGTCGGATTACGACCTTGTGGTCGTCGATACTCCACCTACCCGCAATGCTCTGGACTTTTTAGAAGCGCCAAAACGTCTAGCTAAGTTTCTAGATCACCGGCTCTACAAAGTGCTTATGTTGCCAACTCGAGGCATCGTCAAGGCAGTCAACGTTGCCGCCCAAACCCTCTTGCGATCAATATCGAAGGTGGTCGGTGCCGAGGTCATCGCAGATGCCATTGCGTTCTTCGGGGCCTTTGAAGGCATGGAAGAAGGCTTCAAAGAGCGAGCAGGCAAAGTTGACGATCTGCTTTCTGAACCGAGCACCGCATTCATTTTGATTGCCTCGCCACATGCCGACACCATGGCCGAAGCAAAGTTCTTCGCCTCACGGCTGAAAGAATTGAAGATCACTGTACGGGCGCTCATCGTGAATCGAATGCAGCCCAACTTCTCTTCCACCACACAAGACGGTTCGACACAAGCCCCTGCAGAAACACTTGCTGCTCGCCTTGAAGGCACCGCGCTTGGCGATCAGTACCGCTGCCTTGCTGATGCTCGCCATCTTGCACTCGGCGAACAGAAACACCTAGTGGGGCTCGCCGCTGAGCTGGCACCGGCACCAGTGGTGCAAGTAGCCGTTCAGTCATTCGAGGTCTCGAACATGGCCACACTGCAGATGCTGGGCGAAGCAATGTTCGCCACCGAGGTAACCTCACAAGCGTGAGCACCTCAACTCCTCAAATCATTCTGGTGGCGACTGACGCAGACGAGGTCTTCGACGGTATCGATGCCGCCCTCGCAGACTCCACTACGCAGGTGGAGCGCGTTACTGCTGGCAGAGAAGTCCTTGCTGCAGTGCGGCGCTTGGCCCCCGCTCTTGTCGTGTTGGACTTGCAGATTGGAAACATGGGTGGAGTCGCAACCTGTATGGGTTTGCGCAACGAAGAGAGCTTCGGGCGAATCGAGTTACAAAACATCCTCATCCTGCTCGACCGCTCAGCAGATGTATTTATCGCAGGTCGCGCAGGGGCAGATGGGTGGCTTATCAAGCCACTGAACTCGCTGCGCCTGAGAAAGGCTGTGCAGCAGATTCTGTCGGGTGGCACCTACACCGAAGGCGACGCAGAGCCCCTCGAGACAGACCCAGTTGGTACCGCGGCAGACCCCGTTACCATCGAGACCGCTTGAGAACTACGATCAGTCCGCAATCCGGGTGGTAGCGCAGCTTGGTAGCGCGCCTCGTTCGGGACGAGGAGGTCGGGAGTTCAAATCTCCCTCACCCGACCAACGTGGATCACCTAGCCCTCTGTGGCTAGGTGATCTTACTTTTTGCCGGCAACCCAGCGGTCACACCCGGTTGTTTGTCACAAATCGAAAAAGAAAGTCAAGGTGAGGTCGTTAGGGGTCGAAAACATATTCATGAACGGCACACCCGCCCCCACAACAACTAGAGGAGCTCGAGTAACTCGAGGGATCGCCTTCCGGCTCATCTTGGCCTTCTTGGCTCTAGCCCTTGGCTCTATTTCGCTTTCCTCTTGTGAATCTACCGAATCCGACCGACTCGCTGTGATTGGTGCAGTCAACTGGACCCGAGCACAAAATGGCCTTCCTGCACTGACCGAGCACGTCACCTTGAACTTGAAGGCAGATGCTTGGGCTGCGCGGCTTCGTGATGAGTGCAACATTCATCACTCCACGCTCTCTGATGGCGCCCCTCCTGAATGGCGCAAGCTAGGCGAGAACGTTGGCCGGGGCGGAAGTATTGAGCAGGTTCACGTTGCTTACCTGAACTCGCCAGGTCACCGGGCCAATATTCTTGACCCATCGTTCACCTCCATGGGCGCAGGCGCTGTCTGGGGAACCTGTAACGGCCAGCGAACCGTGTTCACCGTGCAAGAGTTCATGCGCAGTTGAGTCCTCTTGATCTCCTGCCGAGATAACGTCTCGGCATGGAGATCTCGGCCTTTCAAGAGTTGATGCAAGAGCTCTACGGAGAAGCTGATAGTGAGCGAGGAATTCCTGCCACCGTTGCTTGGCTCTGCGAAGAGGTCGGCGAACTCGCTCAGGCAGTTCGCAAGGGAACTCCCGAACAGCAACTGCATGAGTTCGGCGATGTCATTGCTTGGGTGGCTTCACTAGCCAACCAGATGGGGCTCTCACTTGAGGAAGCTGCAGAGCGGTATGTAACGAACCCCCCTGCCTAAGCTGCCCGAGAACAAAAATCAGACTCCCGAGATCAAGAGCTCTGCAATCTGGATGGTGTTGAGCGCTGCGCCTTTGCGCAGGTTGTCGTTCGAGACGAAGAGCGCCAAACCATTTTCTACCGAGGAATCAGTGCGAATTCGGCCTACAAAGGATGGGTCCGCACCAGCAGCCTCAAGGGGGTTTGGGACCTCGCTCAACACCACGCCAGGGGCGCTACCTAGCACCTCGCGAGCACGCTCGGCGCTCAGTGGTCTTTCAAACTCAGCGTTGATCGACAAAGAGTGGCCTGTGAACACAGGAACACGAACGCAGGTTCCACAGACTCGAAGTTGAGGCAGGTCAAGAATCTTTCGGCTCTCGTTCCGCAGCTTCTGCTCCTCATCAGTCTCTTCGGATCCGTCCTCGACAAGTGACCCAGCAGATGGAATCACATTGAACCCGATGGTCCGCGCAAACTTGACTCCGGCAGGAAACTCAAGAGCACTGCCGTCATAGGTCAGTTCGCTCGCCCGGTCTCCAGCGGACGCAATCTGAGTTGCGAGTTCTTGAACCCCTGCAACACCGGCGCCCGAAACTGCTTGATACGTGCTGACCACGAGTCGAATCAGGCCGGCCTCGGTATCGAGTGGCTTGAGCACTGGCATGGCCGCCATGGTGGTGCAGTTCGGGTTAGCCACGATTCCTTTGGGAATCTTCTGCAAAGCCTGCGGATTTACCTCCGCCACCACAAGTGGTACCTCCGGGTCCATCCGCCAAGCCGACGAGTTGTCCACCACGATCGCCCCGGCTGCGGCAACCAGAGGCGCAAACTCACGTGAGCTACTTGCACCATTCGAGAACAGCGCAATATCGATTCCCGAGAAATCTGCAGTGGCAGTGTCTTCAACCACCACCTCCCCATCAAGCCAAGGAAGTCGAGAGCCAGCGGAGCGAGCTGAGGCAAAAAACCGGATCGAGCCGACGGGGACCTGACGCTCCGCAAGCAGGCTGCGCATCACGCTGCCGACCTGGCCAGTCGCACCGAAAATGCCGAAGGTGGGGGCAGAAGAAAAACTCATAGCCCTACAGCTTACTTATCGCCTGCAAGGTGACAGACTCAGTCAGTGGCTCCCACTCCGCTTGGCATCTACATACATGTGCCGTTTTGTTCTCGACGCTGCGGCTACTGCGCGTTTAATACCTACACCCTTACTGAGCAGTCTGGAGCTGCCCATGCCAGCGCTGCGCCCATTGAGCAATACCTCGATGGGGTGCTCGCCGAGATAGCCCTCGCCGATAACTCCTTGAGTGAGGATCGTCCTGCGCTGCGCAGTATTTTCTTTGGCGGCGGGACGCCCACACTGCTGAGTGCATCGCAGCTTGGACGCATTCTTTCTGCAGTGGTTGATCGTTTTGAGGTCGAGCGAGATCTCGAAGTAACTGTCGAGGCCAACCCCGATGAACTTGCTCCAGGTCAGCTTGAACAGTTGCGCCACGCAGGGGTAACTCGCGTCTCATTTGGTATGCAGAGCATCCAGCCCCGGATACTGCAGCTTCTCGACCGCACGCACAGTCCGGAACGGTCGCTCCAAGCAGTCAGCGAAGCGCGCCTTGCTGGTTTTGATCACATCAGCTTGGATCTCATCTACGGCACCCCCGGCGAGACCGAGCAAGACTTCTTGCTCACCTTAGAAGCTGCGCTCTCTACCCAAATTGACCACCTCAGCGCATACGCTCTCAGCATTGAGCCGAGCACCAAGCTGGCTGCGCGAGTTCGCAGCGGTGCACTGCAGACTCCTTCCTCGGATGAAGCCGCTGATCGATACCTTGCTGCAGAGGCTGCGTTGCAAGGAGCAGGTTTCAACTGGTACGAGATCTCTAATTGGGCGGCGAACGGGCAGGCTCAGTGCCAACACAACTTGCTCTACTGGCGCAATCACAACTGGTGGGGCATCGGACCCGGTGCGCACTCTCACATCGACGGACACCGGTGGTGGAACCTTGATGACCCAAATCTTTGGGCTCAAACGCTGAGCCGAGGAGCCTCGCCAGTGTCTGGTTCAGAGCGACTCACTACTGAGCAGCGCCACCTAGAGGACTTAATGCTGGGCATCCGCCTTGCCGAGGGCTTACCGGCAGATGTGGCACCACGAGATCACCGCACGGAACGCCTGCTGAACGACGGACTCGCTTCGTATGACGGCGATCGACTCGTGCTCACCTTGAACGGTCGACTGTTAGCAGATCAGGTCATCTCTGTACTTGCTAGCGATTAGAACTCGGTTTTTTCGAGTTCAAAAACATCGTGCAATACACGCACGGCTGTGTCGGCCTGATCATGAGCGATCACACATGAGATCCGAATCGCCGAGGTAGAGATCATCTCAATATTGACCTCGTTATTGGCCAAGGTCTCAAACACTGTGGCGGCTACACCGGGGTTGGATTTCATTCCTGCGCCAACAACGCTCACCTTGGCAATTGTTTGACCAGCAGTGACATGGTCGGCACCAATCTCAGCGCGCTTATCTTCACAAATCTGCAAGGCCTGATCGAGTTCAAGGCGCGGCACGGTAAACGAGATGTCGGTGACACCACCCTCTGATGCGTTCTGCACGATCATGTCAACGTTGACATCCGCATCGGCCAACCGGCGGAACAGGTTCGCGGCAATGCCTGGTCTGTCTGGCACGCCAGTGACGGTGACCTTTGCCTCGGACAAATCGGATACGACGGCACGAATAACTGCTTCTTCCATTTCGGGATCCTCTTCAGTAACCCAGGTGCCAACCTCCCATGTGAAAGCAGATCTCACATGCAAGGGCACCCGATGACGGTGGGCAAATTCAACTGACCGCATGGCTGGTTTGGGGCAACCAGCAGCAGTCATCTCCAGCATCTCATCGAAAGAAATGCGATGTATTTTCCGCGCAGTGTCAACTACTCGCGGATCGGTGGTGAAAACACCAGAGACGTCGGTGTACAGCTCGCAGGCATCGGCACCAAGCACTTTTGCCAAGGCAACGGCTGTGGTATCTGAGCCGCCTCTCCCCAAGAAAGTGACATCACGGTCAGTGGACATACCCTGCGACCCAGCCACGACCGGGACTCGCCCGGCTGCGAGCGCCTCACGGATTCGATCAGCGTTCACTTCTAGGATTTTGGCATTGGTGTGATTTGTATCGGTCACAAAGCCGGCCTGGCTGCCTGTGTAACTTTCGGAATCAACTCCGGCTGCATGCAAAGCCATCGAGACGAGAGCAACTGCTTTTCGTTCACCGGCGGTGATGAGCATGTCCATCTCTCGACCTGGCCGAATGTCTGACACCTCGTTCGCTAGGCGCAGCAATTCATCTGTCTCTTTACCCATCGCGGAGATCACGAGTACTACCTCATCACCACGTCTCCGACAGCGGGCGACATGATCAGCAACGTCACGAATCCGAGCCGGGTCAGCAACGGAGGTTCCGCCGAACTTTTGTACTAGAAGTGCCACATCTCAAACGCTAACACTGGGCAAGGCGCTCACTACAGCTCAGATTGGCTACGATTCGCTTCCGTGGGAACAAACGCAGAGAAACATGCCCGTCAGCAGGAGCATCGGAATCGGCTCAATGCCGCCCAAGCCGAGCTTGAATCCAAAGCACGCACGCGCAAAATTCTGAGCATGGTTGGAGGGGTTCTTGCAGTACTGATTCTGATCGGCGCAGTCGTTCTGGTCACTGGCAAGAACTCAGACGAGACCGCTAGTTCTCCAACGAGAAATGCTGCGGCTGATTCTTCAAGCACCACTTCTGTTGCGGGCGAGCAGAGTGAGGCGGCAGCAGTGCTTCCCGACCCACCTGCCGGCGCGACCCTGACCGAGCCCACAACGTGTCCACCTGCTGACGGTTCGGCTGAACGAGTTCAGGTCTTTGCCGGACCGCCGCCTGACTGTCTGCAAGCAGGCGCCAAGTACACAGCCACCTTCGACACCACTGAGGGGTCGTTCACAGCAAACCTTGATTCAGAAGCAGCACCGAAAGCGGTCAACAATTTCGTGGTGCTTAGCCGCTATCACTACTACGACGGAGTGCCATTCCATCGGATCGTTGCTGGGTTTGTGATCCAAGCCGGAGACGGCGATGGTGCCCCATGGGGCAACAATGACCTTGGCTACGAGTTCGAGGACGAACTCCCCAAGACGTCCGCCGCCTACACCGATTATTCGCTTGCTATGGCCAACGCTGGGCCAAATACCAACGGCAGTCAGTTCTTTGTGGTGCTACCCGACGGGGGCAAGCAACTTCAGCCCCTGTATACCTTCTTTGGTCAAGTCACTGAAGGCACTGAAGTTGTAGACAAAATCGGCGCCCTCAGCACGCCCTCTCAAGAGCCGAGCAAGGCCGTGATTATCAACTCGGTCACGATCACAGAGACCTGAGTTTACAGAGCAAGTGCTGCGCTGAGAACAGAAATATCGGCACGGGCGCCGTCTCTGAAGACATGAACGCTGCCTGCTCCTTCAACGCTCCAATCACCATCGGGTGAACGGATCAGAGCAGTAGCCTCGTCGATGCCAACAACTGCTAGTCCTGGTCTGGCAAGTTGCACCGTGCGGTGCCACTTCTCTGGCGACCACTGGTTGTACCGAGGGATAACGGTCATCGTCTGAATCAGATCTAGGCCAATCGTGAACGCTCCCCCTCGGCTGTCCACCATATGGCTACAAAGAACCGATGCCGCTTCTCCTGCTGCAGCAATGGTGGCGCCAGCAAGCCAAGCACCAAGGATGCCCTCGAGCAACGGAGTGTCTTTGAGCACCGAGCGCAGGTGCATGGGTGATCCACCCGTGAGATAAATCAGCTGCGCGGCAGATGCGAGTTCACTTGGAAGCGGCTCTAAGGCGTCGGCTCGCCGGTACACGTCGAGAACTCGCACGCTCACGCCGAAGGAGGCGAAATAGGTCTCGGCCCGAGCAATTGTTTGCTCAGGATTCTCATACGCACGTGCGGCCGGCACGAGCAGCACCTCTTGCACTCCTTGTAGAAGCGCAGCGTCAAAACTGCATTCTTGGGTGAACTCCTCGCCACCAATGAGGGCCAATGTTCCGTTCATAATTCGTCCTTCACATCAAACAGATAGAGATTCTGACACGTTGAGACTTGCAGCCGGGACGGTTCGCGTGACTAGCCTCTCCAACATGAGCATTCAACGTGTGGGAATTCTTGGTTCGGGCATCATGGGGTCGGGCATCGCCGAGGTTGCGGCGAAGGCTGGATTTGAAGTTGTGCTTCGCTCTCGGCAACAAGCGACAGCAGATGCGATGGTGGCCTCGCTAGAGAAGTCGCTGGCACGGCAGGTGGAGCGCAACAAGATCGACCAAGACGAGTCAGATGCCCTGCGGGCTCGCGTCAGCGCAACTGATCATCTCGGTGCACTCGTTGATTGCGACCTTGTGATCGAGTCAGTAGTTGAGGATCTGGAGATTAAGCGGGCCCTCTTTGCCGAGCTCGATAGCATCTGCAAGCCCGAGGCGATTCTGGCGACCAACACCTCGACCTTGCCCGTGATTGAGATGGCAATGGCGACGCACCGTCCCGAAAAGGTGCTTGGTGTGCATTTCTTCAACCCTGCGCCCGCAATGTCGCTCGTCGAGATTATTGCCCCGCTCACCGCATCTGCAGAGACCGTGGCCGAGGCCAAATCGTTCGCAGAGGCCTGCGGCAAAAATGCTGTTGAGGTCACTGACCGGGCTGGATTCATCGTCAACGCCCTGCTGTTCCCGTACCTCAATAACGCTGTTCGCATGCTTGAAGCTGGAACAGCCTCTGCAGAAGACATCGATACGGCGATGAAGGGTGGTTGTAACTTCCCGATGGGACCACTCGCACTGCTCGATCTTGTGGGCCTAGACACATCAGTTTCAATTCTTGATGCTCTCTACACTGAGTTCCGTGACCCGAACTACGCCGCGGTTCCGGTGCTTCGTCGCATGGTCTCGGCAGGGCAACTGGGACGCAAATCAGGCCAAGGCTTCTACGATTACTCCAAGAAGGCTTAGCATCTTGATTTGTGCCCACTGAACCCCCTGCTTCCTCTTGGGTGTTCCCCCCGCTGCATGATGCCTACGCTGATGGCCCACTCGCAGTGGGTGGAGACCTTCTCCCCGGGACGTTGTTATCTGCGTACCGAAGTGGCTTGTTCCCCATGCCGTTTGGACGACGGTCGCGGATTGGCTGGTGGTCGCCTGATCCGCGGGGCGTGCTACTGCTAGACGGCTTGCATGTCAGTCGATCTCTGACACGATCTATGCGTCAGTTCGAGATTCGAATCAATACGTCTTTTGAATCCGTGATGCTTGCCTGCGGCGACCCATCTCGACCTCATGGTTGGATTAACAGCGAGATCCTCGAGGCATATCAGCGACTGCACAGCCTTGGGTGGGCTCATAGCGTTGAGACCTGGTACGAAAATGAGCTTGTCGGCGGACTCTATGGGGTTTGTATCGGCGGATTATTTGCCGGCGAATCTATGTTTCATCGCCGTACCGATGCCTCGAAAGCGGCACTCGTAGGGCTAGTAGATCAGATGACGCAGAGGGGGAATGCCCCCGAGAACGGCCTCATTGATGTGCAATGGTTGACTCCGCATCTAGCCTCGCTTGGCATTGTTGAGATCCCTCGAGACCAATACCTTGAGCGAAGTGCCCTTGCACGCCTTGCCCCACTTCCAACAGCGTTTAACGAGAGAACTCAGGCTGTTTGAGTAGCTAGGGCAGCTTTCATCTTTCCAGAGCGTGCACGCCAGATGAGGAAGGTCACGACCCCAAGGAGTACCTGCGGAATCCAACTAGCTGCGCGCCACAACAGCGTGGCTGCTAAAGCGTCGGTGTTGCTCACACCAAATGCCACGAGCAGACCCGTGAGAGCAGCATCCACTGTTCCAAGGCCACCTGGAGTTACTGGAATAAAAGCGGCGAGCCGGGCCAGAGCAAAAGCGGCAAAAGCCGCCGCAACCGCAATCTCGGTGGAGTCTCCCGTTTGAACAATCCGCAACGAAACCAGCAGCACTCCAAACTGAGCGAACTGCTGCAAGAAGTTGGTCCCTGTGAGCAGCGCCCAACGCGAACTCACCACGTCTACGGTGGAATCACGAAATGCCACGAGTTGATCTGTCACGCTTGCTGGCGCTGGCTTATGAAATCGCTGCGTCACCTTAGAAATCCAGATATCAGCTCGGCTACCCAATTTTCTTGCGTTTTCTTCACTGTGCAAGATCGCCACGAAAAATCCAACCATCGCAACAATGGCTACTAGGCCCGCCAATGCCCCGAAGACCTGCGAACTCGTTGGTGTCCCAACAAAAAGCAGAGCAAGCACTCCGAGTACTGGGAGCGCCAAAGTGATCATCAGATTGAACACACTGGTAATGCCAATTGCAGCCGTGGCCGAGGCACCACTGAACCCCGCCTGAGCCAGCATTCCGTACTGCACACCAAGGCCAACCGCGCCACCGGCAGGAACTGCGTTACTGATCGTGAACGAGGTTTGGCGAATCATGAACGCTGGCCAGTAGCGCAAGCCCGGCAGCGATACCTGAAAAGGAAAGACGTAGACCATGATGCTAAAGATCACTGAGCTTGCAAGGACTGCCAACTGTTCTATCGACATGTCCTTGATGAGGTCCCACGCCTCGGCATAGTTGCCAAACTTGGGCAGGATGCCTGCGAACACAATGACGAGTACGACTACTGTCACGATCCCCGCGATCACCCGATTTCGGCGATCTTTCGATTCATGAGAGTCAGCTTCCATAGCTGCTCAGAGTACAGCGGCTAGAAGCGCATCAAGATTCTCGAGGCGCTGCGCTCCGCTACCAAGCGCTATATCGGGAACAATAACTTCAGTTACTCCCGCTGTTGCCCAGCGCTGAACCTGCTCAGCGAACACCTCAACAGGGCCGGCGATCGCCGCTCGGGGTGCTGAGCGCTGCACAAACTCCGCAGCAGCACGAGCATCGTTAGTCACCATCACTAGTGCCTGCGCAGAGCGCTGAATCGTTGATGGATCGCGCCCGATTTCAAGGCACTTTGCATCCAGAACCTGTGATCGCTCCGAGATCACCCCAGACAAGCCCCACATGTTCCACTCGTCGGCATAACGTGCGACGAGGCCCAACATCTTGTTCCCCTTGCCGCCGATTAACAACGGAAGGTGTTCCTGTACGGGCTTGGGCTCGCAGATCGCCTGGCTGAGTTGATAGTGCCGGCCAGCAAAGCTGCTCACGGGTTGTTCCCATAACCCAGTGATGACCTGACAGGCCTCTTCGAGCATCTCGACCCGCTTGCCCGCGCCAGAAAGGTCAAGGCCATACTGCTCATGCTCGTTCTGTTGCCAGCCAGTACCGAGACCTACTAGCAGTCGGCCGTTCGTAACGTGATCCATCGTCGCAGCCCAATTTGCCAGCACGGCAGGGTGGCGAAAGGTATTCGCAAACACGAGTGAGCCAATCCTGAGTCGCTCTGTGAGAGCACCCAGTGCGCTCAGCACAGCAGTGGCCTCAAGGGTGGGCGTTGAGGCTGGACCAAACCCGGCACCGTCGCCCATGAAGTGGTCCCAAAAATAGACACCATCCCAGCCAGTACGCTCGGCGTGTTGGGTGACTTCAACAATGCTCTGCCAAGACTGTTGAGCGCTGGGCCAGATCGAATATCGCATCGCGAACAGTATCGGTCAAACAGCGGGTGTGAAGCTACGCAATCGCAGGCTATTGCTGACGACAAACACACTAGAAAGCACCATGGCAGCCCCGGCGATCATGGGATCAAGCAATCCGGCAGCCGCCAGCGGGATGGCCGCCACGTTGTATCCAAAGGCCCAAAAAAGATTGACCTTGATGGTTCGAAGCGTTCTCCGAGACAGTTGCAGCGCATCGGCTACTGCATTTAAGTCGCTTCGCACGAGTGTGAGATCGCTTGCAGCGATTGCAACATCGGTGCCTGAACCCATTGCAATACCAAGATCGGCCTGGGCTAGGGCGGCAGCATCGTTCACGCCGTCTCCCACCATTGCCACCACCTTGCCGGCCGACTGCATCTCTACGATCTGAGCGAGCTTCTGTTCAGGAAGCAGTTGGGCAATCACCTTCGTTATGCCCACCTCTGCGGCAACTGCTTGAGCGGCTTCTGGGTTGTCCCCGGTCAGCAGCACCGGAGTTAAACCCAGTTCTTGTAGTCGCGAAATCGCCTTGGCGCTGCTCGCTCTCGGGGTATCGGCTATGACCAATACGGCTTTGGCAGCACCATCCCACGCCGCGAGTACCGCAGTTCTACCGAGGCGCTCCGCGCCTTGTTGCGAGATGAGGAACTCTTCGCTCAGCTCTATGTTGT
>CAEZYU010000019.1_pt1 | contig 24600 bp, 22 predicted proteins | sample 7265681 | NCBI WGS metagenome assembly CAEZYU01 (sample SAMEA6813940, study PRJEB35770) | freshwater metagenome | biome: Freshwater; feature: Freshwater reservoir; material: water | place: Czech Republic | collected 2017-04-14 | depth 30m m | reverse complement strand
CTCGATGTCGGCTCATCGCATCCTGGGGCTGAAGCAGGTCCCAAGGGTTGGGCTGTTCGCCCATTAAAGCGGTACGCGAGCTGGGTTTAGAACGTCGTGAGACAGTTCGGTCCCTATCCTCTGCAGCCGTAGGTAAATTGAGGAAAGCTATCCCTAGTACGAGAGGACCGGGATGGACGTAGCTCTAGTGTGCCAGTTGTCCTGCCAAGGGCATGGCTGGTTGGCTACCTACGGACGGGATAACCGCTGAAAGCATCTAAGCGGGAAGCCTCTTCCAAGATGAATTTACCCACAGGGTTAACCTGGTAAGGCCCGTGGCAGAACACCACGTTGATAGGCCGGAAGTGTAAGCGCAGTAATGCGTTCAGCTGACCGGTACTAATCGGCCGAGGGCTTGGGTTTCTACACAGTCGTTCGTGCTCGCAATGAAGTCCTTGAGTTGTCGCAGGACCCTTTTTGGGTCCGCCGCTCATTTGACAACTGATTTTGGTGGCCATAGCGGAGGGGTCACACCTGTTCCCATCCCGAACACAGAAGTTAAGCCCTCCAGCGCCGATGGTACTTGGGACGAATGTCCCTGGGAGAGTAGGACGCCGCCAGATTTCTTTCGATAGGGGAGACGCTTGCGTCTCCCCTTTTCGTCTTTTTCGGTTCGGGTCTCTGGTGATTCCTCGCCTAGACTGCGATTCCCCTCGGGAGAGAACTCCCCGTAGCGTTAGGTGCGTTTCTTGCCAACAGATCGGCCTTCTCAGCCTCGATCATCTTCTTCTCGACCGTCATCTGGGCGCCCGGATTCAGGTCGACCCTCCTCGGGTCGACCGTCATCGGGACGACCAAGTAGCCGGCGGCCGAAAGACACGAGAGAAGTTCCTGCTCCTCCACGGCTCAGAGATCGTCCTCCACCAAGAGAGCCAGGGGAGGATTTCGTAGTCCCAGAGCCTGAGATCTGGATTGACGAAGGCCGAGTTCAGTCTGGTAGGGCAGCCGGTTCAGCGCAGAAACGACGCTCGAACCCCTCAAACACCAGCGGCAGTAGCTCCAGTACGTCAATTACCGTTCACGCTCCGCAGTTAGTTGAGTTAGTTGGGGTAAAGCGCGCCGCCCGACTCGAGGGTCGTCTTGGCGAAGCAGCAGACGCGTTTGCCTCTGAGCGATTCGGCCAGGCTCGCCAGATTCTCGGTCCCATCGCCAAAGAGGTACCAGATCTTCCAGAGGTGCGAGAACTGCACGGCCTGACCTTGTATCGGCTCGGGAAGTTCAAAGAAGCTGCTCGTGAGTTAGATGCCTTTGTGGCCTTGAGTAACGGCAGCACCGAGCAGCACCCCGTGCTGGCGGATTGCCGACGGGCACTCAAACAATACAAAGAGGTTGACCGGCTCTGGGAAGAATTACGAGAGTCCTCTCCAAGTGGGGCCCTTGTCAGTGAGGGGCGAATTGTCGCTGCTGGAGCCCTTGCCGACCAACAAGAACTGTCGAGCGCAGTTCGCTTGCTTGCCAAGGGGTTTCGCTTTCCGAAACGTCCGATGGAACACCACCTACGGCGAGCGTATGCACTAGCCGACCTGTACGAGCGCTCCGGAGACGTACCGCAGGCGCGGGTTCTGTTCGGGCGAATTGCCCGGGCAGATCCCAGTTTCTTAGATGCGTCCGATCGTGCCGCTGGCCTGGGCTGAGCTCAGGTCGCTGATGCCGCACAGATGCTGGCGATAGATGCGTCAAGTGCAGCGTTGAACTCTTCGGTGGTCTGCTGAGCGGTCAGGCCCTCTGTGAGAGCTCGAGAGAAGCTCGCAATGACACCGTGGTTACGAGCTAGGCGAGCATTCGACTCTTCTCGGCTATATCCGCCGGAGAGAGCAACAACTCGAACCACCTGAGGATGCTCAACGAGCGAGGAGTAGAAGTCGTCGGTCTCGGGCAGGGTGAGTTTGAGCATGACTTTCTGATCGGGCTCAAGGGCATCAAGTTGCTCGGTGAGCGCCGAGCGGAGTCGCTCTTCGGCAGCAGCTTTTGAAGGGCTGTTGATATCGACTTCTGGCTCGATGATCGGAACAAGGCCTGCGGCGAGAATCTGCTTCGCTACTGCGAACTGCTGATCGACTACGGCCTGAACGCCAGCAGGGTCGTCGACTTTGATCACTGATCGCATCTTGGTTCCAAACACGCCGTTATCGACTGCGCGCTTTAAGAGGGCATCGAGGTCGGGCATGGGCTTCATGACCTGAGCGCCGTTTACTTCGTCCTCAAGGCCCTTATCAACCTTTAAGAAGGGAAGGACCTGCTTCTTCTCCCACAGAAACTGCGCTGTTCCGATTCCTTCGATCTGCCGATCCATGGTGTTTTCAAACAGAATGGCTCCAAGCACCCGATCGCCGTCAAAACTTGGGCTGGTGATGATGCGCGTCCGCATTTCATGGATGATGTCGAACATTGCGGCGTCACCAGAATAGGAGCTTTCCTCTACTCCATACAGGCCGAGTGCCTTTGGGGAGCTTCCACCGCTCTGGTCCAGTGCAGCAATAAATCCTGCGTCGTTGCTGGCCTTAGCGAGCTGCTGCTCATTCATACTGGATCCTTTTCTGGTGGCTACTAGTGAACAAAGACTGGTTGTTTAGAACTGTCCAGTAAAACTGGTGACTCAAAACTGCTGCCTAAGAAGTGCAGAACAATCAATTTACAGCCTGCAACCACTTTTGAGTGCAGTAGTGATTCAGACTCTGTGTAAAAGTGGCCCCGTGACGAGAATTGCTATTGATCTTGACGGTGTGATCTGGAGGGGCACCGAGCTCATTGCCGGCTCAGACGCAGCGATTCATGCGCTGGTAGAGGCTGGCCATGACGTGGTTTTTTGTACGAATCACGCCCAATCGCCAGCGATGAAATTGGCCGCGCTGAGCGAGTTTGGAATGAATGGCCTTGCAGTTGTCACTGCAGCGCAGGCTGCTGCTGCATGTTGCACACCCGAGCAGACGGTCTTGATCCTCGGCGATCAGTCGCTCAGCGAGGTTTTTCGTGCAGCAGGCATCGCCGCAGTCAACGTAGATGACCTACCCGCTGATGGCCCTGCTCCAAGGGTCGACATGGTCGTCGTGGGTGCCTACAGCGTCTGGGACCGTTCGCGAATTGCCTTGGCGGCAGACGCTATTCGCTCCGGTGCAAGCTTCTTGGCAACGAATGACGACTCGACTTTTCCTGCAAGCAGCCCAATCGGTCCTCGGATACTGCCAGGTAATGGCTCGCTCATTGCAGCCATTGCAGCGGCAACAGGAGTCAAAGCTCAGGTTGCAGGCAAGCCTCATTCTGCAATGGCTCAGGTCTTGTTCGAACATTTTGGAGGGATCGATATTGTGGTGGGGGACAAACCAGAGACCGACGGAGAGCTAGCAACTCGCATGGGTGCCGAGTTTGCGCTCGTTCTGAGCGGGGTGACTGCTGAAGCAGATCTTCCTGTACAGCCTTCGCCGACCTACGTTGGTGCGAATCTGGCCCAGATCGTTGAAATGATCTTGGCCGAGGATGCAAACCTTCCCCGACGAGGTGGGTTGCCTCGGTAGTCTGTAACAGTGCGCCGCCGCCTTGATGCCGAACTGGTTCGCAGAGGCCTCGCCCCCTCTGCTGAAGACGCTCGGCTGAGCATCGCCGCAGGACTTGTCTTTGTTGGTGGAGCACCAGCGCTCAACGCTCAACGCCAGGTTGAGGCCTCGGAGTCGGTGCAAGTGCAGAGTCCGCCTGCTCGGTTCGTTGGTCGAGGAGGAGAAAAGCTTGCGGCTGCTTTGACGACCTTCGGGCTCGACCCCACTGGCTTGCGCGTGCTTGACGCCGGTGCGTCAACGGGCGGCTTTACTGATTGCCTGCTGCAAGCGGGTGCGCGTGAGGTAGTGGCTCTTGACGTTGGACACAGCCAACTTCATCAGCGGATTCGAACTGACCCCCGAGTGGTTGTAGTTGAGCGGACCAATCTGCGCCACGTCGAGGCCGGTTCGCTAGGGGCCTTTGACGCTGTGGTTGCAGATCTCTCGTTTATCTCTCTCACCAAAGTGATGACTGTGCTCTTGGACTGCTGTGTGGCCGGCGCTTGGCTCGTCCTGCTCGTGAAGCCGCAGTTTGAAGCAACCCGAACCGAGAGCAGTAACGGAAAGGGCGTTATCTCTGATCCGCAGATATGGCGTAGCACGCTCCTCAAAGTGATTGAGTCGGCGAGATTAAGCGGTGCAACCTTGTGCGGCCTAGAAAAGTCGCCGCTTCGCGGGTCGGAGGGAAACGTAGAGTTTCTCTTGCACCTTTCACAGCCCGCTGGTGCCAGAATGAACACTCGTGGGGAACAAGCCCAAGCAGAAGTGCTCGTACGTCGAGTACTCCTGCCGGAAACTGAACTCCTCCCAGAACCTGAACTCCTTCCAGAAACTGAACTTGTGCCAGAAACTCGGATCACAACAGAGGCCCAGCAAACATGAGCGTCTTTGGGCTTGTCATGCACCGCGAACGGGCCGAGGCTCTAGCTCTAGATGCCGTTGAGTGGCTTGGAGCTCGTGGCCACGAGGTGCGCTTGCTCGCCGAGGACGCAATTGCTCTTGGCATGACCGAGTTGGGTATGCCCGCAGAGAAAATTGCCATCGGCGCAGACCTCATCATGAGCTTTGGCGGCGATGGAACCATGTTGCGTGCAGTTGAGCTCGCAACTCGAGAAGATGTTCCAGTGCTCGGGATCAACCTTGGGCAGCTGGGCTACTTGACAGAAGTTGAGCCAGCGGGTCTTCGCATGGCCATGAAGCGTTTTCTTGCAGGCTCCTACACCTTGGAAGAACGCTTGCGGGTTGAGGTCATCACTACCAGACAAGGTGGTGGAGTAGAGACACACGATGCCCTCAATGAGGTAGTCATCGAAAAATCTCAGATGGGCCGAACGGTTCGCCTTGATGTAGATCTCGATGGCCGGCCCTTCACGACTTATGTATGTGATGGTCTGATTCTTGCCACTCCAACAGGCTCAACCGCCTATGCATTCTCGGTGCGTGGACCGATCATCGACCCGCGCCATCGGGCGATCTTGATGGCACCGGTTGCAGCACACATGCTCTTTGACCGTTCACTGGTTCTGCAGCCTGACTGCAGTATCACCGTGACCGTGTCTGGGGATCGATCCGCTGGGGTTTCAGTGGATGGCCGCACGGGTGACCCGCTCTCACCGGGCGACTCTGTGTCGTGTACCGCAAGCGCACACCCTGCTCGGTTTGTCACCTTTGGTGGTCACGACTTCCACTCTGTGCTGCGTGAGAAGTTCGGCCTGACTCCTCCGTAGCGGAGCAGTCTCACGAGGCGCGCTGCTGTGGTTGCGTGCATACTGCCGCAATGTCAGGTCTTGTGCCGGGCGGCGGGTACCAATCTCTTGGCAGTGCTTCACCTACGATCAAGGGACAATGTTGGTGGAACTCGTGGTGAAAAACCTGGGTGTCATTGAAGATGCGCGGATTCCTATGGGGCCGGGCCTGACTGCGCTGACGGGCGAAACCGGTGCAGGCAAGACGATGGTGGTCGAGGCCCTGAACCTTCTGCTCGGCGGCCGTCCTGATTCAGACCGCGTGCGCGTCGGTGCGAGCGAGGCAATCGTCGAAGGGTTATTTGCCCGAGGTGAGACTGAGTGGGTGCTACGTCGAATTTTGCCAGCCTCTGGCCGATCTCGGGCGTATATCAACGGCGAACTTGCAACTGCTGCAGCCCTTGCAGATATTGGCGCAGAACTCTTAGAGATTCATGGCCAGCATGCGCAACAAGCCTTGTTGCAACCGCGTACCCAGCGCGCTGCTCTTGATGAGTTCGCAAGCATTGATCGAACGCCCTTGCTCCGTGCCCGTCGCCAAGCGGAAGAAGCAAGGACTCGTCTTGAACAGACGGGGGGTGACGAACGTTCGCGGATGCGAGAGATCGATCTGCTTCGCTTTCAACTCGAAGAGATTGATCGAGTGGCTCCCGTGGTTGGCGAAGAACTTTTGCTTGATCAAGAACAGGATCTGCTCTCTGGTGCATTAGCGCATCAGCAAGCTGCGTTTATCGCCGTTGCTGCATTGAGCGAGGATGGTTCAGCCAATGATCTTTTAGCGCGAGCTATGAACAAGCTCGCAGATCGCTCACCCTTTGCAACTGTGTTGGCGCGGCTTCGAAACGTGGCTGCAGAGTTAGAAGATTGTGCTGCTGAATTACGTCAACTTGGTGAGTCCATAGAGCCTAATGAGGAGCGACTTGACCAAGTCCGTTCACGTCGGCAGCTGCTTGTTGAGCTTCGTCGTAAATACGGTGACTCGCTTTCGGAGGTTGTGGCATATGCCGATGAAGCCCGTGATCGCCTAGAGGACCTCACCGCTCATGATGCAACGCTCGCTGCCTATGAGGCAGAACTCGCAACTGCAGTTGCCGAACTTCAACAGGTCAGTGACGCAATCGGGAAGAAGCGCCGCGCCGCCGCACCTGAGCTTGCGGCTGCGGTTGAAGCCCACCTTGTGGGCTTAGCCCTGGCCGGAGCGAAGCTCGAGGTGAGGGTGACAGATACCGATGAACTACCCGGCGCTGGCGAGCTCGTTGAACTCAGAATTGCCGTGAACCCTGGCTCCGCAATGGGAAGCCTGAGCAAGGTCGCATCCGGAGGAGAACTCAGTCGCGTGATGTTGGCCCTACGGCTCGTGCTCTCTGACGCACCGCCCACCATGGTGTTCGATGAGGTGGATGCAGGGATCGGCGGTGAGGCAGCCCTGTGCGTTGGTCGTGCACTTGCAGAGCTCGGGGCGAACAGCCAGGTGATTGTGGTGACCCACCTTCCTCAAGTCGCTGCTTTTGCAGATGTTCAGGTGCTGGTTGCTAAGACCCAAGCCCAGGACTCAGCGCGAACCACAGCCGTGGTTCTTGATGCAGAGGGCCGAGTGATCGAACTGTCACGTATGCTCTCGGGCTCGCCCGATAGTGCTACTGCTCGAGATCATGCCTTGGAGTTGCTCAGCAGCGCCCAAAGCGAGCGCCGGGCAGATCACCCATGATCCTCCTTCTGATTTCGCTGCTCTGTGGGGTTGGCCTTGGAGCAGTTTTGTTTCGGACTCTCACCGACATGCTTCAACGGGAAGTCTTTCTTCGAACGAACTACAGGGGTCGGCCGATCCCAACAGCAGGCGGAATCGTCATTGTGTTATCCGTATTCTGTCTGACTGCCGTGCTCTCTGTTCTTGCTGCAGTCAATGTTGGCCTCCCGGCGGGTTTGATCACCTCGTGTGAACTCACCGCCCTTGCAGTGGCTGGGTTTGGCCTTCTCGGCCTTCTCGATGACTTGGCACAAGACACCGGAAGCTCTGGCTATCGAGGCCACATAAAGTCGGTGTTTGCGGGAAAGCTGACTGCAGGCTCACTGAAAATGATTGCAGGTCCGGCATTTGCGTTAGTTCTGGTGTTGCCCCTCCGGCAGAACTCGCTGCTGTGGTTATTGATCGACGGCGCAATAATTGCCCTTGCAGCGAACCTTGCAAATCTTTTTGACCGCGCTCCAGGACGCGTCACGAAGTTTTCCTGTGCCTGCTTGGCGCTCCTCGTGGTCTCGTGTGGGCTGACGGCACTGCTCGCCGACAGCTTGCAACTTCAGGCATTTACAGGGCTCATTGGTCTGTGCGTTGCAGTAGGCGCAGCCTGCGGCATGCTTCCTATGGAGCTCAAAGAGCGAGTGATGTTGGGCGATACTGGCGCAAATCCGCTCGGCGCTGCAATTGGTCTCGCAGTGGTACTCACACAGAATGCCCCCGTGAGGCTTGGCGTACTGCTTGTTGTGTTGTTTATGAACCTGCTAAGTGAGCGAGTGTCCTTTAGTGCAGTGATTGCACGAGTGGGCCCACTGCGCGCCCTAGATCAGCTTGGTCGGATGCCCACAGAACCCTGAACCTATGACCTTGGAGCGGTTTGCTCTAGCATCTATCACCGATCATGACTTGCTCAAGCACCCCCTGTCCGAAGAACCTGCAGTTCACCCAGATTTCAGAAACTGGTAACCGCGTTGTCTGAGACCACAGCCCCCGCTCAAGTGTCGATTACCGCAGTTGCCCGAGTCGACCGGCGGACCAAAGATCTTGTCAAGCGCCTCAAGCCGGGCGAGATCGCAGTCATTAACCACCGTGACCTAGACCGGGTCGCAGGAGAAGGGCTAGCCGCAGCTCAGGTAGTAGCAGTGGTGAACGCATCCCCGTCAATCTCTGGGCGTTACCCCAACGGCGGTCCAAAGCGCGTTGCAGAGGCCGGAATTGTCATTCTGGACGCCGTGGGAACCGACGTGATGGCAGAACTGTGCGACGGAGACACCATCACCATCGAAGATGGCGTCATTCTGCGCGATGGAGCAGAGATCTGTAGGGGCGAAATACTCGACCTCGTAAAGGTCGACGCCAAGATGGAACTTGCTCGAGATGCCATTGGCAACGAACTCGAAAGTTTTGCCGTCAACACCTTGGAGTACGTCGAGAAAGAAGCTCGGCTGTTGTTCGAGCCGATCGTCGTTCCAGAACTTCGCACCAACTTTGAACGCCGCCACGTGCTGATCGTCGTGCGGGGCCACGACTACAAAGAAGACCTGCGGGCACTGCGCAACTACATCGTCGAGTTTCATCCTGTTTTGGTTGGAGTGGATGGTGGGGCTGATGCGCTCCTCGATATGAAGTTCACACCCGACATGATTATCGGTGACTTCGACTCACTCTCTGAGCGGGCTTGGAACTGCGGCGCTGAACTGATTCACCACGTGCATCCCGACGGCCGCGCACCCGGCAGGGAGGAGCTTCAGGAGCAGGGTTTACCGTATAAGGAGTTCATCATTGAAGGCACCAGTGAGGATGCCGCAATGTTGCTCGCATATGAGTGCCGCGCTGAACTGATTGTGGCCGTTGGTACGCATGCAACCATGGTTGAGTTCTTGGACAAAGGTAGAGCGGGTATGTCATCGACTTTCCTGACTCGACTCCGACTTGGACCGATGCTGATCGATGCCAAAGGTGTGAGTCAGCTCTATCAGGGCCGAGTTCGTCGCCGAGACATTCTGATGCTGGTAGCCGCCGCCCTCGTGGTCATTTTGGCAGTTGCAGTGGTCTCTGATTCCCTGCAATTGCTGCTGCGCACGGTCTGGGTTGACCTTCGAGACATCTTCTATTCCTTGACTGGACGGCTTTCTTAACATGGTGACTTTTCGTTTCTACCTCGTGTCGATTGTGGCGTTCTTTCTGGCTCTGGCCGTTGGGGTGGTGCTCGGTTCGGTACTTGACGGGGGGATTTCTGACTCGTTGAAAGATCGCTTAGCGCGAGTAGAAGCGAACCTCAACGACACCGTGGCATCCATTGACGATAAGAACACTGAGATCAAAGAGCTTCAGCAGTATGTGGATGAATCTGCACCGTTTGCGGTGGAAGGCCAACTTCTTGATACCACTGCGGTGGTTGTGGTCGAGCCAGGAGTTGAACTCGGCCCGGTTCAGGACCTAGTCCAACGAGTGCGTCAGTCGGGAGCGAGCGTCGCTGGAATCTTGGCCCTAGACCCTCGTTGGGATTTGAAAGACAAAGCGGACCGCGAGCAGTTTGCACAGATTGCAAAGTCCTCTGATATTCCTGTGGCTCAACTCCAACGTTTAGCTTGGCAGTTGATTCTTGGCTCTGCAGCGCCTGGCTCCACAGCTACAACGAGTACAACGAGTACAACAAGTACAACAGCGGCAGTTGCTGAAGATTCCAGCACAAGCGTTCCGAACACCACCGCCGTTCCCTCGCCGTTTGCAGAACTGTCGAACAACGCTGTTCTGAAGCAACTCGAAGAAGCCGGATTTTTGCAGCTACTTGATGTTGATGGAACCGATGGGGCAGGCGGGCAACTCTCTGCACTGTTTCTGGTCACGGGCACCGACTCCACGTTGGCGCGACCGGGTGCCGCGGCAGGCGAACTAGCTAGTACTGCTACCTCGCTCAAAATTCCTACGGTGCTTGCAGAGGTGTTCGTTCCGCCGGCCGCTGAGCAGAAGGACCCTCAGGAGCGCGGTGATATTTTACGAGCTGCGCTAGTTGGAAAAGAAGCTGGTATCTCTACTGTGAATGATCTCGAGCTTGTCGCCGGCAGGGTCGCGTCAGTATTGGCCGCTGCAGACCTGCAAAAAGGCATCAGCGGCAACTTCGGTTATGGCCCCGGGGTAGACGGCGTGTTGCCGCAATGGATTGGCCCATGAGCGATCCGGCTGGCGGATCACGTGCAGTGACCCGTTCGGCCGCAGGGATGGGTGCGGCGGCCGCAGTCTCACGTGGCTTTGGTGGAATTCGGGTACTAGCGATCGCGGCAGTTCTTGGAACTACATATCTTGGCAACGCCTTCCAGAGTTCCAACACGGTGTCGAATGTTCTGTTTGAACTGCTCGCTGCGGGTGCACTCTCTGCGGTATTAGTTCCTACCTTTGTTGGCTACCTTGATCGCGGTGACCAAGAAGGTGCCGAACACCTAGCCGGAGAGTTGCTCGGCGTTGCGATCATTGTGCTTGGCCTAGTGGCCGTTCTTGGCATGCTCGCGGCGCCGTGGATTGCAGACCTGCTGACCGCCGCAGTCGAGGATCCATCTATTGCTAGTCAGCAGCAAGCACTCACTGCGTTTTTGTTGCTGTTCTTTATTCCTCAAGTTGTTTTGTATGGCCTCGGTGCAATTTCTACTGCAGTGCTCAATGCCAAACGAAGTTTTGTTGTGGGCGCATTGGCACCCATCGGCAACACCTTGGTGATGGTTGGGTTCTTGTTAGCCTTTCGATACGTTGCTGGCCCGGACCCCGGATTGGAACTCAGCACCAACGAAAAGCTGCTCCTTGCTTTGGGAGGAACGCTGGGCGTAGTTGCATTTGTAGCCGTACCTTCGATCGCCGTGTGGCGAAGCGGCTTTTCTCTGCGGCCACGATTTACAAGGAATCACGACGGCCTGAGAAAGGTCGTTGGACTCTCTGGTTGGGCCAGCTTGCAGCACGGATTTGCAGCCCTTTTGCTTGGAGCGGCGATTATTGCTGGGGGAGCGGTCGAGGGTGGGGTAGTTGCCTATCAGGTTGGCTGGTTCTTCTTCCTTGCACCCTACGGAATCATTGCGCAGCCAATCCATACCACGATCCTTCCTGAGTTGGTGGCCGAACATCAGGCGGGTGACACCAACGCTTTTGTCTCGTCGCTCCGTTGGGCACTCGACTCGATGTGCGTGTTGTTGTTGCCAATTAGTGCGCTGTGCGCTGCGCTTGCTGTGCCTGCAATGACTGTCCTTGCATTTGGATCAGCAAAGGACGCTCAGGGGATAGACCTTCTTGCAGCGGCACTAGCCTCGCTCGGACTCGGGCTGCTGCCCTATGGGGCGTTCTTCTTGCTAGCCCGCGCTTGGTATGTCTACGGCAATAGTCGAGTTCCTGCCCTCGCAGGCGGGTGCGCCGCCTTAGTCGGAGTGCTGTCGATGGTTGCCGCTGCCGTATTTGCAACAGGAACAAACCTGGTGCTTGCTCTTGGTTTGGCCCACAGCTTGGCGTTTCTTATTGGCTCTCTTGTTCTTGTGATTTCGCTTCGCGGCCGAACCGGAAAATGGATTCTTCCTTCGCTGCTTATCCCCTCGATGCTTGGGTCAGTCCTTGTTGGTCTGCTGGCATGGGGACTCTACGAATGGTGGGCTCCGAGCGGAAAGCTCATGGACCTTCTGGCATTGGTGGTGTTGTGTTCGCTAGCGCTTGCTCTATATGCAGCGTTTTTGCGTGTACTGGGTGTATCAATCACTCAGCGACTTCCAGGTTCAGGAGGTCTCGCCAGTGAGTGATGCGCCAGTGAGTGATGCGCCAGTGAGGGAAGTACTGATATGAGATCCAACAAGTTGAAGACCAATCTGCGCGCTGCTGCCTTGATCTGCATAGGACTGGCGGTTGTCTGCGTAGGACCTTCTGCGTCGGCTGCGAGTTCAGCCGATACGCCACTAGGCAGAGCCGAGTCTGTTCTGGTTTTTTCGGTTCCGACTCTGGCTTGGAGCGAAATCAACGCTCAGGACACTCCGGAGCTGAACGACGTTCTCAGTCAGTCAGTGATTGCAGATCTCTCGGTGCGATCTGTCACCCGTGATACCTCTGCAACGGATGGCTACACGACGCTGAACGCTGGCACGCGAGCAGAGGGTGCTCCGGAGGGCATGCTGGCGTATCTCTCGCCCGAGGGAAGCTTGGCTCAGCAGTTTGCAGTTCAAACCGGCACGCTGCCCGCTGCAGGTGAGGTCTTCAACCTTGGTCTCGTGCCGATTCTCAAGATCAACGATTCTCTGCTCTACGGATCAGAGATTGGCGCTCTCGGAACAGCTCTGAACCAAGCAGACGTGAGTCGCTCTGTCATCGCAAATGGAGACCATGACAATGGGCACGGACAAACTGTTTATCGTCGAGAAGCGAGTCTTTCAGTGATGGATGAGCACGGGATTGTTGATTCTGGAGAAGTTGGGCAGCGACTACTTGAGAGTGACGATCAGTTTCCGTTCGGTGTGCGCTACGACAACAAAGCTGTCGCAGGCGCGATGAAGGGCTTCTTGAAGCCCAACTCTGTGGTGCTTGTCGAGGCCTCCGATATGGTCCGCGCCGTTGATGCACAGCCGTTATCAACCCCACTCCAACAAGAAGCGATTCGCTCGCAGGCCCTCAGTTCCTCTGACGAGTTACTCGGACGGCTCCTGAAGAGCGTTGATCGCTCGCGAACCGCAGTGATTGTTGTTGCACCTTATGCAGTTGACGATGGAAGTTCGCTCACCGTGGTTGGTGTGCGTGCGCCACAGCTGCAGCCTGGGTTGTTGTCTTCTGGTACCACTCGCCGAGCAGGTTTTGTTCAGACTGTCGATATTGCACCGAGCATCGCATCGCTTCTGGGCGTTGCGATTCCGAGCTCGATGGAGGGGACACTCATGGAGCGAAAGGGGTCCGGTGGCACCTATGAACAGCGCACCGAGATGTTGGTCTCCGAAAATGAAGCAGCGATCTTTAGAGACTCAGTCGTGGGGCCAGCTTCAACACTTTTTGTGCTCGTTCAACTCTTGCTGTGGGTCCTTGCGATCTTTACGTTCTCTAAGTCGTCAGCCGGGCTTCGCAAGGGCGTCGAGATTGCAACTCTCGGCGTGCTGGCGTACCTGCCCGTAACATATTTGGCAGGAATCTTTCCCTTCGAACAATGGGGTAAAGCGGCCTTCTGGGCTTTTGTCGTACTCGGGTCAGCCCTCGTGGCAAGCGGTATCTATTTACTCACCCAACGATTCCTAGTCGACCCTCTCTTAGCCACACTCGGCGCAATCCTGATACTGCTCAGCGTGGACATCGTCATTGGGGGTCCGCTGCAGTTCAACACCGTCTTCGGTTACACGCCAACAGTGGCTGGACGATTTAACGGTATGGGTAATCCAGCATTTTCGATGTTTGCAGCCTCTGCAATTATGGCGGCGGCTCTGATTGCCTATCGAGTGGGCGGCCGCCGTGGTACTTGGTTAGGAATTGCACTTCTCGGTTGGGCGGTCCTGCTCGACGGCGCTCCGTTCTGGGGTGCAGACGTGGGTGGGGCACTTGCCATGATCCCGTCGGCAGGCGTTACGGCTTGGATGTTGCTTGGGCTCAAAGTGCGCGCTCGAACTGCTGCGCTGTGGGGGAGTATCTCTGTGCTCGTGGTGATTGCACTCGGAGCGCTAGACCTGACACGCCCACCCGCAGAGCGAACCCACCTTGGCCGCTTGCTTGCAGACATTGGAACAAACGGCCTCGAGGCGCTCAACACCGTGGTGTTGCGCAAGATCGATGCCAACGTCTCGGTACTAGCAAGTTCTGTCTGGACACTCATGTTGCCCCTGGTGTTCGCCTTCATTGCGTACTTGTTCTGGAAGTCGCCATGGCGACTACACACCATTGCTGAGCGCATTCCTCAAGAGCGTGCTGCTGTTGCAGGCCTTATCACTGCAATGGTTTTAGGTTTCGCTCTCAATGACTCCGGCATTGCAGTTCCAGGGATCATGCTGGGCGTTGTCAGCGCATCGCTCATCCATTTGATGTTGCGTGTTGACGATGATCTGCCGAGAGAATCATCTGCAGCTACTGCGGATGAACATCCTCTCGAGGCCAGCAGCAGAGGATGATTCTGCAGTAACCACATAGCCTTCGTTCTCAAGCTTGTCTGGTAACCCAGGGAAGGAACCAAACCGTTGGTTGGAACGAACAACTACTGCACAGACTCGGGGGTCGCGTGCAGCCTCTGCGAGCGAATCCTCTGTATAGCGGCCCTGTTGTACGCGAAGCATGGACGGATCGACTAGGTCGTCACTGGTTCGTTTGCCAGCGCGCCACACCAAGCCGGGTTCATCGCTGAGCACCCATGCCCCCTTGGGTAGGTCCTGAATTGCTTGAACAACTTCTGCCTCCGTGCCTGTGTACGGTCCGGGCAAAATGATCTCATTGAGCTGAAGAAACAGCAGGGGAATGCAGAGCACCCCTGTAACGGCTGTTACCCGCAGCGGTGGCCGGTAGATGCCAATGAGCAGTGCTAGCGGCGGAATCATCGCCGAGATATGCGGGCGCCAGAGTGGGCTCACAACAACAATCAGCCAGAGCGCTGAGCCGACTGCCCAAGCAGCCATGAGCAAGCGAGAGGATGGGGTGGTTCCGACTGCTGGGCTGGTTCCGTCCACGGCCACTTCCCGACGTGGTCCTGATCCAAACCTGGCCCAGAGCGCTGTGATCAGCGTGACGATTGCAAACAAGAGCAGTACCAGATCGCGGTCCCATAACGTCGAGACGAGTTTGGCTGCGTTTGCTGGAATATCGCGATTGGTCGACGCTGCAGTGCGGTACACGAAGGACTGATCCCAAACGGCCGCGAACCCGAACGGTGCGCTGATCAGCGCAAAGAGCGCCGCAGCGCTCGCCACGACCACCAACCCCTGCAGCAGGGCTGTGGCTGCTAGGCGGCGCTGTTTGGCTTGGGCTACGAGTGGTGCAAGCAATACCAGCCCCACAACAATCAAGATGGGCGCCTCCATTGCTTTTGTAGAAAGAGTTGCACCGACGGCTAAGCCTAATAACACCGAGTTTGGGTAGGTGGGTCGGTCGCGTTGTCTCAGAGAGAGCAAGACAGCGAGCACAGCAAAGGCCAGTGCTGGCCCGTCCGCTGCAAGTGGGCCAGTCACCCAGAGCAAACTTCCAGAGGTGGCTGCCAACACGGCTGCAACAAGTGCCCCGAGCCGATCGGTCATGCGCAGTGCGGTCCAATAGATCCCAACAACGATTGCTATTCCCGACACAACAGCAAGCACCCGCGGAGAGTTCAGCTTATGAAAACCTACAAAGTCGCCCACTGCTACGAGCGGTAAGAAGAGTGGTCCTTGGCTCGAAAACACGTCGCGAAAGGGCACGCCTCCGTCACGAATTGCTAGAGCGGAGCTTGCAAACACTCCGTCATCAAAGGTCAGGTGCCGCTCAGAAAAAAACGCTGGAAGCCTCAGAATCAGAGCGAGTAGGCCGAGCAGCACAGAATCTAGTAATCCGGTGAAGCGCAGTGGTTCGTTGGAAGAATCAGACATTCATCACCAGGTGCTGGGCCGTGTAGGCATGGAAACCTAGGTTACTGAGGATTCCCGGTGCATTCAGCGACTCGCTCTGCGCGCTACAGTTAACTCTTCCGACGTACAGGAGAAGCTGTGACAAAGCACATCTTCGTCACCGGTGGGGTGGCTTCAAGTTTAGGTAAGGGGCTCACTGCTTCTTCGCTCGGTCGACTCCTCAAGGCCCGTGGTCTTCGGGTGACGATGCAGAAGCTCGACCCGTATATCAATGTTGATCCGGGAACGATGAACCCGTTCGAACATGGCGAGGTTTTTGTTACCGAAGACGGCGGTGAAACCGACCTTGATCTTGGGCATTACGAGCGTTTTATCGATGAGCAGCTCACACGTGACTCCAATGCGACCACGGGTTCGATCTACTCGGCAGTGCTCGCTGCAGAGCGGCGAGGTGAGTACCTCGGTAAAACTGTTCAGGTCATTCCGCATATCACCGATGAAATCAAGCGTCGGATTTCTAAGCTGGGAATTGATGGCACCGATGTTGTCATTACCGAGATTGGCGGAACGGTGGGGGATATTGAGATCCTTCCCTTCCTAGAAGCAATCCGGCAGTTCCGCCTAGATGTGGGCAGAGACAGCGTCTGTTATGTGCACGTGACTCTCGTGCCGTTTATTGGTCCGTCCGGTGAACAAAAGACAAAACCAACTCAGCACTCTGTGACCGAACTTCGCAGCCGAGGCATTCAGCCAGATGCGATTGTGTGTAGGTCCGATGAGGCAATCTCATCAGAGCTGAAGCGGAAAATCTCTGGCCTCTGTGATGTCGAGGTCGGCTCCGTCATCAACTGTGCTGATGCGAACAGCCTCTATGACATTCCTTTGGTGATCCATGACGAGGGTTTGGATTCGGTTGTGTGCAAAATTCTGCACCTTCCAGACACCCCGCCTGATCTCACCGAATGGAAAGCACTCGTTGAGCGAGTAGCCGCGGCAACCTTCCCAGTGCGGGTTGGGATTATCGGCAAGTACGTCAGCCTGCCTGATGCGTACCTCTCCGTGGTTGAGTCGCTCAAGCATGCTGGGTTTGCCCACGGGGTAGACGTAGAAATCGAATGGATCCAAGCCGAAGAAGTCGAAGGACTGTTGACTGCTGGTCGTCTTTCTGGCTTAGACGGAATCGTGATTCCTGGCGGCTTTGGGGAGCGTGGCATCGAGGGAAAGATCGCAGCGGCTGGATTTGCTCGAGATCAAAAAATCCCTTGTTTAGGTCTGTGCTTGGGCATGCAAGTCATGACAGTGGAATTTGCCCGCAACGAGTTGGGCCTTAGCGGAGCAAATTCCACTGAGTTTGATCCAGCAACACCGCACCCCGTGATTGACCTGATGGACTCCCAGCGAGAGATCACCAACAAGGGGGGCACCATGCGCCTTGGTGCTTATATTGCGCAGCTCGAGCCAGGTTCGAAAGTTGCAAACGCGTATGGAAGCACCGTGGTTTCTGAGCGCCATCGCCACCGGTACGAGTTCAATCCGGCATATCGGCGCAGGTTCGAAGGCAGCGCATTCAAGTTCTCAGGAACCTCTCCCGATGGTCGCCTGGTGGAGTTCATTGAGTTAGAGGACCACCCGTTTTGGGTGGCCACGCAGGCTCATCCAGAGTTCAAGAGTCGCCCGACAAACCCTGCACCACTCTTTAGAGAGCTGATTGGTGCCGCTGCAGAGCGCGCTCGTGGCCGAAATCCGCAACTCATTGAGGTCAACCTTGACCGGCCGACCGAGATAGCTGTTCTGAGAGACGCGTGAGCGAGTTTCGCCACCTTGGTGACACAGTCCTTCACACGGGATTTGTGATTTCACTCAGCCGTTCTCAGTTCGAAGCGCCAGACGGAACCCTGTTTGAGCGAGACATTGTTCGGCACCCGGGTGCGGTCTCGGTCGTGCCGTTGCTTGAGTCGGGAGAGGTGGTGCTTGTTCGCCAGTACCGGGCAGCGATCGATGAGATGGTGCTTGAGATTCCCGCAGGTAAGCGCGATGTGCCAGGTGAACCAACGGTAGAGACGGCGCAGCGCGAGCTGATCGAAGAGGTTGGATTCTCCGCAGGTCGACTCGATTTGTTGTCACGGTTTCATAATTCAATTGGGTTCAGTGACGAAGAGAGCTTTGTTTACTTAGGTCGCGATCTCACTGAGCAGCCAATGGATCGTCAGGGTATTGAAGAGGCCTTTATGGATGTGATTCGAGTACCGCTGCTAGATACTCCCGAGATGATTTCTTCCGGATTGATCACAGATGCAAAGACAGTGATCGGACTGAGCTTGGCCATCGCTACGCTGCGCGAGACCTGACTCCATGCTGCCCCTCGAGGTCGAGGAGTTCCTGATCTATCTTCAGGTTGAAAAGGGAAGGTCCCCGTTAACGATCAGTGCGTATCGAAGGGACCTGCAGCGATATGTCGGCTTTCTTGAAGATCGCGACTGCACAATGTCTTGCGCCCAATCTTCCGATGTCGTTGCCTATGCGACCTCGTTGCGTGAGGCGGGACTCGCTGCGTCTTCTGTGACAAGGATGTTGGCCTCGGTTCGCAACGCGCACCGCTGGCTCACTGCCGAAGGGGTCTACAAAAGTGACGCTTCGCTCACCGTTGAATCGCCCCGTTTGCCAGAACCGCTTCCAAAAGCTCTTTCGGAAGAACAGGTCATGTTGTTGCTGGACTCGGTCGAACAGGCTGTGATTTCAGCAGGGAACGACCCCTTCGCTCTACGCGATCGCGCGCTGCTCGAGGTGCTCTACGGAACTGGGACTCGGGTCTCTGAAGTGTGTGGGATGAGCTTCGGAGACGTTGACCTAGAAGGCGCTTTGCTGCGTGTTATGGGTAAGCGTTCCAAGGAGCGCATCGTTCCGCTTGGTAGGTACGCTGTGCGGACGTTGGCTGCATGGATTGAAGATGGTCGGCCGCAACTTGTGCCTCGGCACTGGCGAAGTCGAGATGACGCTGACGCAATCTTCCTTGGCTCAAAAGGTTCGCGGCTGACTCGGCAAGGTGTCTACTTGGTTCTGCAAAAGCGCGCCTTAGCAGCAGGGCTTTCGCCTGCGCTGATTAGTCCGCACGTTCTGCGACACTCCTGTGCGACTCATCTGCTCGACAACGGAGCCGATATCCGTACCGTGCAAGAGATGCTGGGCCATGCGTCGGTGAGCACCACGCAGATTTATACCAAAGTTGCAACCGAACGACTCTGGCAGGCGTATCGAGATGCACATCCGAGGGCAGCTGCTCGGCCGGAGTTTGCGGAAAAATGAGCCTTCGTCCGGTGCATCGTGTTGAGCGCTTCTTGAAGTCCGTATTCTCGGTTGCACCTAGTTCGGAGCAGATTCAGTGGGCCACGCAGTTCCTCACTCCTGCCGAGCAAAAGCTGTTTCTGCGAATGCCCTCGGTGGATCAGTCGCATTGCATTGGTGTTGCTCGAGCAGTTGCAGCTCACCTAGATCAGGTTGGGCTCACCGAGTTTGATCCCGAGGCAGTCTGGGTCATCGCAGCCGCACTGCTGCATGATGTGGGCAAGTCAGTCAGCGGGCTCGGAACATACGGCCGGGTGGTGGCCACCATTTCTGAGGCTTTGGGAGGCTCCGAGATGGGTGTTCACTGGGCAGAGCGGACGGGCATGACTCGAAAGGTGGGTTTGTATCTGCAGTACCCCCAACTTGGGGCAGACCTTTTGTCGCTGGCCGAGTCCGATGACCGCGTCGTCGCGTGGGCGGTAGAGCATCACCTGCCACAGGAGCAATGGTCGTTGCCCCTGGACTGCGCCTTGCTCTTGCAAAAAGGCGATGACGGCCGCTTAGCGAAGCGCTAACCGCGTGGGAGCAGGCCGATGTTGGCCTTTGCCCGGTCAACCACAGGGCCGGCAATAGACCTAGCCTTATCTGAGCCAACTGCTAGCAGACTGATGGTGGCGGCTGGGTCTGCCTGCAGGTCTGCCATCCGACTCTGAATTGGCCGAAGCAGGTCGATAACAGCCTCGGCCGTATCTGCCTTGAGCGGACCGTATTGGGTGTACTCGGCAGCGAGTTGTTCGGGGGTGCGTTGGGTCAGTGCACTCAGTATTGACAACAGGTTAGAAACCCCGGGCTTTTCTGCAACGTCGAATCTCACTTCGCTCTCTGAGTCAGTGACGGCTCGCGAGAACTTTTTTGCAACTGCTCCAAGGTCGTCGCTCAAGTAGACCGTGCCCGAACCGCCATCTGAGGATTTCGACATTTTGTTTGTGGGGTTCTGTAGATCCATCACGCGTGCACCAATGCGGGGGATTGAGGCTTGTGGAATCACGAAGGTGTCTCCGTAGCGCTTGTTGAAGCGCTCTGCCACATCGCGGGTCAACTCAATATGCTGGCGCTGATCCTCACCAACTGGGACCTTGTCTGTGTCGTATAACAAGATGTCGGCCGCTTGTAGGGCGGGGTAGGTAAACAGTCCGGCTGAGATGAACTCTTGTTGTTCGGACTTATCTTTGAACTGAGTCATGCGGCGCAGTTCGCCCATCGATGTGACGCACTGGATGATCCACCCGAGCTCGGTGTGTTCAGGAACATGGCTTTGCACGAACAGCGTGCATTGTTCCGGGTCGAGACCACAGGCCAAGAGGCCTTGGGCCAGCTCAAGAGTCTTCGTTCCGATTTCGCCGGGCTTTTTCGGAACCGTCAAAGCGTGCATATCGACAATGCAATACAGGCTGTCGGCTTCGCGTTGATCTTGCACCCAGTTCAGCACTGCACCGAGCAAATTGCCAAGATGGAGATCGCCAGTTGGTTGGATACCAGATAAGACACGGGGCATGGCGGGTGATGCTACAGAGTGGCCGGTGCCTGCGGGTAAAACGATGCAAATGACATCAGTGTGATATGGAATCGAAATCGCGGCTAGCATGACAATGTGGCATACGCAGTGCAGACCCCAGTCTTCGAAGGCCCCTTTGATCTCTTGTTGCACCTGATCCTTCGTGAGCAGGTAGACCTCTATGAGATCGACCTTCTGGTCATCGTCGATGCCTACATCGCCGAGTTGGCCAGGATGGAACATCTTGACCTAGAGGTGGCCACCGAGTTTCTGCTGATTGCCGCAACGCTGATTGAACTCAAAACAAAGCGACTGCTGCCAGGCGATGAGGACGTAGACCTTGACGATGATCTCTCGCTGTGGGAAGAGCGAGACATGTTGTTGTCTCGTTTGCTTGCATGCAAGACCTTTAAAGATGCAGCCGTCATTCTCGAAGCCCGCCATAGTGCAGCGGCAAGGTGCGTGGCGCGCAAAGTTGGCCCCGATGAGCGCTACTTCGACCTAGCTCCAGATTTGCTCGAAGGGGTCACCGCGATCCGAGTCCGTGATGCTTTCGTACGGGCCATGCAACCCAAGGCGCAGGTGCGGATCGATCTGTTCCACGTTGCTCCGATTCGAGCAAGCGTGGTCGACGCTGTTGCAGATTTGTGCGTTGAGCTCCCTAGCCGAGGCAGGGTCTCGTTCAGGGAACTCACTGCATCTTTCGGTGAGCGGCTCGAAGTTGTGGTCCATTTCTTGGCAGTGCTCGAACTGTTCAAGCAAGGCCTCGTTGAGCTGTCCCAGCCAGAGGCATTCGGAGACATCGTGATCCGCTGGCAAGGTGGAGCATTGACTGACTCGGAGGCACTCGAGCTGGTCGATGCCTACGAAGGCTAAGTAGAGCGCCGAGGATCACATGCAAGACGAATCACGCAGGGCGCTCGAGGCAATCATCATGGTGGCTGACCACCCCGCTGACCCTGTTGTTCTGGCTCAACTAGTCGAACTCTCGCCAGCAGCAGTTGAAGAGATACTTCTTCAGGTCGCTGAGTCCTATGAGCAAGAGAACCGTGGCTTTCGGTTAGTCAAAGTCGCCGGCGGTTGGCGTTATCAAAGCCACGAAGATTGCTCAGCCTATGTTGAGCAGTTTGTGCTGACCGGTCAAACAGCCCGACTCTCGGCAGCAGCGCTCGAGACGTTAGCGATTGTTGCCTATAAGCAGCCCACATCTCGTGCGCAGGTTGCTGCCATTCGCGGTGTGAATGTGGATGGCGTGATGCGAACCTTGCAGCAGCGAGGCTACATAGATGAAACCGGCAGAGATGTTGGCCCGGGCCAGGCCTCACTCTTTGGTACAACAGACCTGTTCTTGGAGCGTCTCGGGCTGAACTCGCTAGATGAGTTGCCATCTCTAGGAGACCTCATCCCAGGTGCAGATGTGGTTGAACTGCTTGAGCAGAGCCTCATCGGCCTTCCGGAGTTTGACGAAACAATCCAGCAAGAGACTGAGCCAGACGCAGAGCAGCTTGCAGAGCCACAGCATCTAGAGCAGGACGGCTCATCTGAGCCTGCTGATTCCGAGAACGACTGAGTTTTTGGGAACAGACGCGACAGGAGAACGGCTGCAAAAGGTGCTTGCGCGTGCGGGGTTTGGCAGCCGGCGAGTGTGTGAGGACCTCATCGCCGATGGGCGAGTCACCGTAAATGGTGAAGAGATCGTGCTCGGCGCACGGGTTGAAGTGGATCGAGATGTTGTTGAAGTTGACGGAGTGCCGATCGGGATTCAGCCTGATTCGGTCTATTACCTGCTGAACAAACCGCCGGGGGTGGTGACTACGGCGGTTGACCCACAAGGCAGAACCACTGCGCTGTCTTTTGTTCCAACAGAACCAAGAGTTCATTCAGTCGGACGGCTCGATTTAGAGACAGAGGGCCTGTTGTTGCTCACAAATGATGGTCAATTGACTCATCGGCTTACACACCCAAGTTTCGGCGTAGAGAAAGAATACCTAGCCGAGGTCGAGGGCGACCCTAGCCGTGGGGCGTTGAGAGCACTCCGAGAAGGAGTTGAACTCGATGATGGCTTGACTGCACCGGCCAGAGTTTCGGCTCAAGGACCTAGTTTGGTTCGCATCGTCATTCACGAGGGACGTAATCGTCAGGTCCGGAGAATGTGCGAAGCAGTTGGTCACCCAGTGACTCGGCTAATTCGCACAAGGATTGGCAGCTTGCGTGATACCCAGCTTCGGCCGGGCAGCTGGCGTGAACTCACCCAAGACGAGTTGAGGGAGTTGGAGCGGTCGGTCCTGCTTCTCGATGAAGCTGCCACTACCGAAGCAAGCCCGGCCGACGCAATCACGGCCGAAGCAATCACGGACGGAGCAATCACGGACGAAGCAAGCCCGGCCGAAGCGAGCCCGGCCGAAGCAATCACGGACGAAGCAAGCGTTGATATGAATCCGGCCGCTGTCCCAAGTCGCGATCAGGCAGATGAAGCCGATGAGGTCCCTGAGGACAGCTAACCTGCAGGCGATGTCTATTCAGGTTCTGGCCCTTCGAGGAGCAATCACCCTTGAGCGGGATGAGCGTGACCATCTTCTTGAGCGGGTTGAGCGCCTTCTGGCCGAGATGATCGAGCGCAACTCGCTGTCTCATGACGACCTCATCTCTATTCTTTTCACAGCTACCCCAGATATTCACTCGGTCTTTCCGGCGGTTGCAGCTAGGCAGATGGGCCTTGGCGATGTGCCGCTCATCTGCGCTCAGGAACTCAGCATCGAAGGTGCGATGCCGCTGTGTGTTCGGGTGCTCATCCACACAAATACCGAGCTGACCCGAAGCGAACTGCGCCATGTCTACCTAGAAGAGGCTCGCACCCTTCGAGATGATCTCGCGGAATGACAGCGCCTGATGAACAGCGCCGCGCTGCAGTAATCGGAACCGGATTAATTGGCGGCTCTGTTGCGCTTGCTCTTCAAAACGCTGGCTGGTTTGTGACGGGGTCCGATATCGATCCCGCTCGTGCTGCGCGAGCATTAGAACTCGGGGTGATCAACGCTGTAGGCAGCGACTCTGAAGCAGAGATCACCTTTCTTGCCGTGCCAGTTGGCAGCGTGGCAAGCGAAGCACAACTGGCGCTTCGTTCTGGGGGAGTGGTGACCGATGTGGGCAGCGTAAAAGCACCGCTAGTGGCGGCAATCAAAGATGCCAACTTTGTGGGGGGTCACCCCATGGCAGGTTCTGAAGCAATCGGTGTAGAGGGTGCTCGAGGAGATCTTTTTGAGGCAACCACGTGGGTCTTGACCCCGACATCAGCCACTGATCCTGGGGCACAAGCGCTGGTTCATTCAGTTGTTCGGTCCTTCGGTGCCGAGGTGTTGACCCTTGATGCTGACCGGCACGATCAGCTCGTGGCAACAGTGTCACATGTCCCGCACCTGACAGCAGCGAGCCTGATGGACCTAGCAGCAACGCGAGCCGAGGAGCACTCTGCGGTACTTCGCCTTGCGGCCGGCGGCTTCCGAGATATGACACGCATTGCGGCCGGTGACCCCGGTATGTGGCTAGATATCTGCGTAGATAACCGCGATGCCATTCTGGGGGTCCTAGATGACCTTCTTGACTCGCTCACCTCAATGAGGAGAATCGTTGCCGACGGTGATTCGGCTGCGCTTGAGCAACGACTCCTTCTAGCGCAACAGGCTCGTCGCTCGCTACCAACTGGTGCGCCTGCTGCCGAGCAGTTGGCAGAGATTCGGGTGTCTGTTGTTGACCAACCTGGAGAGCTTGCAGCGGTGACTGCCCTAGCAACTGAATTGTCAGTCAACGTCTATGACGTAGAGGTTGCACATTCGGCTGGTGATCAGCGCGGCCGACTGATTTTGGTAGTTGACGCCGATCGGGCCGCCTCGCTTGCTGATGCACTTCGTTCACAGTCCAGAGTGGTGTCGGTGCATGAACTCGGTTGAGGTGCATCCGCTGACGCAACCCTTCGAGGTCGAATTCAGGCCGCCTGGTTCTAAGAGCATTACTAACCGTGCGCTGATTTGCGCTGCGCTAGCGAGGGGAACTTCTACGCTGACTGGCGCGTTATTTGCCGAAGATACAGAGGCCATGGTTCGTTGCCTCACAGCACTCGGCGTAGGCATCCATACAGAGCCGTCAGCGCAGCGCATCACTGTAGAGGGCGTGCGAGGTGCTCCACTGGTGCAGG
>CAEZYU010000018.1_pt1 | contig 24703 bp, 25 predicted proteins | sample 7265681 | NCBI WGS metagenome assembly CAEZYU01 (sample SAMEA6813940, study PRJEB35770) | freshwater metagenome | biome: Freshwater; feature: Freshwater reservoir; material: water | place: Czech Republic | collected 2017-04-14 | depth 30m m | reverse complement strand
CTCGAGTTGGACCCAAGCTTGTTCCTCCAATTGACCGGGGACTCAGTCGAGTCTCGGGCGGTCGAATCATGATGAGTCGCATGATGTTGCCCTGCGCGATCATCACGAGCACGGGTCGAAAGTCCGGGTTGCCGCGAGTCAGCCCGCTGGCCACCGTGCCACTGAATGGCGACTTGTACGTAGTTGGATCGAACTTTGGGCAATCCACTCACCCGGCATGGTCTTGGAACCTGATTGCCCAGCCCCGAATCCAGGTTGACTACAACCACGAGGTCTACGCCGCTCAAGCCGAACTGCTCACCGCAGAAGAGAAAGCTCGGATCTGGCCCGAACTTATTTCGATCTGGCCCCTGTTCGACACCTACGTTGAGCGAAGCGGTCGTGACCTACGCGTGTTCCGACTCGTTCGTCTCTAACTGATTTACAGCTGGTCTACAGCTGAGGATTTAACCTTGGCAGCGACACAAACAACGCCTGCAGTGCCAGCGATTCTCTCGGGTTGAACACCAGGCTGGCGCACAGGGCTTGCACCTCATCGGCAGCGGTGAGGAAGTCTGCAGCACGAGCGGAATCACTCAGAGCAACCTCTCGGTAGTGTGACACCAACACTGCAAGACCCGAGCGCAACTCCTCGGTCCGCACCCTTCGCTGCTCACGTTTATGGCGATCCTCCATCTTCTTCAGATCACCTTTCAGCAACTTCCCACCTGCACTCTCAAACGTGGCCTGATACGCGGCGAGCTCCTCTGCCTGCTGAACCTGCAAGGGCTCCATCACCCCATCGATCATTGCTAGCAACTCATCGGCAAGCGCACAGGCAGTTGCCCCCGTGCCGTCGAGTTGGACTGGAGCCCGGTACCAGGCATCACGTCGAGCGCCGACCGCCGGGTCGCGTGCCAAGAGTCGACCCCGCGACAAACTGCCACCGGCAGCCAACGCGGCTTGTTCAGCAACCTCAGGAGAGACACCCTCAAGAATCAGCCGATCAAGCAACACCTGCATGGGCACTGCCGCAAAATCAATCTTCACGCAACGAGATGCAATCGTTGCAAGATGCGGCGGAAGTTCCTCGGCCAAAATCACAAACACGGTTGACGCTGGCGGTTCCTCGATGCTCTTGAGCAAGATGGCTGCAGCATCTCCGACTAAGTGAAAGTCGACCAACACAATAACTTGTCGCTCACCTTCGGAAGGTGAGAGCGAGGACTGCCGAACAACCTCTCTGGACTGCTTTGCGTCGATCGCTGCACCATCGCGCTCAACCACGAGCAGAGCAGGGTGAGCCTCGGCTCCGGCTAGGTGCCGAGCTCGCTCGGAGCCAACGTCATCAAGTTCGTGGCTCAATAAGTCGGCTGCAAATGCCCTCGCGGCCTCGCGGGTACCCGACCCTTCGGGTCCCACCAGCAAGTACGCATGTACTGGCGAATCCACTGCGGCTCGCAAACGCTGCACAGCATCTTGCTGCCCAACGACCTCACCCCACAGGTCGGTTCGAACAACCTCAGTCATTCAGGTTCACCCAACATCTCGGCAACGGCTGCAAGCACTCGCTGCTCAACTTCTTGAGTGGATCCCGTGCCGTCAACCTGAATCCAGTACTCGGGTTCGTCTTCGGCCTGAGCCAGAAACCCCTCGGCTACCCGGCGATGAAACTCGGCTCCAGCCGCCTCAATGCGGTCACGGGCACCCCCGGTTCGCTCAAGCGACACCTGCTCGGGAACCGTCAACAAGATGGTGAGGTCGGGCCACAAGCCAGCAGCGGCCCAACCAGAAATGGCTCGCACCATGTCTGCATCAAGGCCACGGCCATAGCCCTGATACGCAACTGAGGAACCAATATAACGATCACAAACAACATCTCGGCCGGCGAGCAATGCAGGCTCAATGAACTCCTCCACATGCTGCGCACGATCAGCGGCCATCAAGAGTGCCTCGGCTCGGTCAGCAAGACCGTTGTCTGATGATGCCAGCAAGATTGAACGAATCTGGGCGCCAAGTTCTGTTCCGCCGGGCTCGCGAGTGAGCACTGCATCTAAACGGGCAGCAAGGAGCTCGGCCTGAGTGGACTTGCCTGAGCCTTCACCGCCTTCAAACACGATGAACCGGCCGCGAGCCACCGCCGAAGATGGCACGGCCTCAGAAGCCCTCAGCCGGGTCGGCAGGCTTCTCGGCAGCCGCGGCGGCGACCTTGGCGGGAGTAATACCTGCTCCGGCTTTCTTCTTTGCCGGAGCCTTCTTTGCCGGAGCCTTCTTTGCCGGAGCCTTCTTCTTGGCAGCGGCTTTCTTCTTTGCCGGAGCCTTCTTCTTGGCAGCAGCTTTCTTCTTTGCGGGAGCCTTCTTCTTCGCTGGGCCACGCGCTCGCCTGTCAGCCATCAGTTCAAGCGCACGCTCCATGGTGAGGTCCTCAACTGAGTCGCCTTTGCGCAAACTCGCATTGGTCTCACCGTCAGTTACATACGGTCCAAAACGGCCGTCTTTGATGACAATCGGCTTCTCTGTATCTGGGTCATTTCCCATCTCGCGCAAGGGCGGCTTGGCCACACCCTGACCGCGTCGACGCTTGGGCTCGGCAAATACCTTGAGCGCTTCGTCCAAGGTGATCGTCAAAATCTGCGACTCAGTTTCAATCGACCTGCTGTCGGTACCCTTCTTCAGGTAGGGACCAAACTTGCCGTTCAGCGACAGGATCATCTCGCCATCGGCTGGATCAATACCAACCTCACGTGGCAACGAGAGCAGCGGCAGAACATCCTCGAGCGTGACCGTAGCTGGGTCCATTGTGCTGAACAGGCTTGCGGTGCGTGGCTTAAATCCGGTGTCGTCGTCGTGCACGCCCTCTTGCACATACGGTCCAAACCGCCCGGCTTTGAGCTGCACATCTAATCCGGTTTCCGGATGCTGACCAAGAACCCGATCGCTAGAGGGAGCCTCGAGTAACTCAATGGCATGCTCAACAGTGAGCTCGTCTGGCGGAACGTCGTCAGGAATACTCGCCCGCTGATTGTTCTCGCCCTCTCCCCGCTCTAGGTACGGCCCAAAGCGGCCAACACGGGCAACAATCATCACCCCATCAGGCCCAACCCCGAGCGGGATTGAGTTGATCTCACGAGCATCAATCTCGCCAAGATTCCCCTCGACAAGCTGCTTCAAGCCAGGTGAGCCAACCTCACCGGTGCTGCTATCGACACCGAAATAGAAACGAGCTAGCCATGGCTCCATATCGGCTGAGCCCGAGGCGATGTCGTCGAGTTCCTCTTCCATCCGAGCAGTGAAGGCGAAGTCAACCAAAGTCGGGAAGTGCTGCTCCATCAGAGTCACCACCGCAAAAGCAGTGAAGCTCGGTACCAAGGCCGAGCCCTTCTTCCACACATAGCCGCGATCTTGAACCGTAGAGATAATCGAGGCATAGGTAGAAGGCCGGCCCACACCAAGCTCTTCAAGGCGTTTTACAAGCGAGGCTTCAGTGAATCGCGCTGGCGGTTGGGTATCGTGGCCATTCGCATGAAGTGCATCAGTTGCGAGTGAATCGCCCTCGGCCATCTGCGGAAGCACCTTCTCTTGGTCTTCGAGAGCCTCATCAGGATCATCCGATCCCTCGACATAGGCCCGCAAGAACCCTGGGAATTGGATGGTGCGCCCAGATGCAGAGAACAAAGCCTCTCGCTGATCGGCCGTTGTGCTCACCAAACGAACCTGAACCGACTCGCCACGGGCATCGTTCATTTGTGATGCAATCGTGCGCTGCCAGATCAGTTCGTACAGGCGCAGTTCAGCTCCATTGAGTTGCTGAGCTACCTGATCAGGTGTGCGAAAACTATCGCCTGCCGGTCGAATCGCCTCGTGAGCCTCCTGGGCGTTCTTGACCTTGTTTGCATATCGCCGAGGAGCATCCGGCAGGTAGTCCTTGCCGAACTTCTCGAGTATCTGAGTACGAGCGGCACTGACTGCGGTCTCCGACAATGAGGAAGAGTCAGTACGCATATAGGTAATAAAGCCGTTTTCATACAAGCGCTGCGCAGTAGACATCGTCTGCGCAGAAGACATCCTCAATTTGCGGCCGGCCTCTTGTTGCAGGGTCGAGGTCATAAACGGCGGTGACGGCTTGCGTGTATACGGCTTGCGTTCAACCGATCTCACCTGCACGGGCTGATCCGTGAGGGCTGCCTGCACCGCAAGTGCAGCGGCCTCGTCGAGCAGCACGGCGTTCTTGTCGGCGTTTGCAGAAAGCTCACCGTTCTGGCCGAAGTCTTTGCCAGTCGCCAAGCGCTCACCGGCAAACTCAATCAGCGTCCCCGGGAACTGCGTTTGGTCTTGTGCGGTATCTACATGACGAAACGTTGCTTGCAAGTCCCACCAGCTAGCCGAGCGAAACGCCATGCGCTCACGCTCACGCTGAACCACTACACGGGTAGCAACTGACTGCACCCGGCCTGCCGAAAGCCTAGGCATGATCTTCTTCCACAGCACGGGCGAGACTTCGTAGCCGTAGAGCCGATCAAGGATCCGGCGACATTCTTGAGCGTCCACCAAGCGACGATCCAGCTCACGTGGATTCTCGATGGCATGACGGATTGCCTGAGGGGTGATCTCATGGAACACCATTCTCTTGACGGGCACTTGCGGGTTCAGCACCTCAAGCAAATGCCATGCGATTGCCTCTCCTTCACGATCCTCATCAGTTGCAAGATAGAGCTCGTCGGCATCTTTCAAGAGGGCCTTCAGATGGCGAACATGGTCCTTCTTCTCTGAGTTGACGATATAGAGGGGCTTGAAGTGATTCTCGGTATCTACGCCAAGGCGAGCCCAAGCTTGACCCTTGTATTCTTTGGGAACATCAGCCGCGTTTCGAGGCAGATCTCTGATGTGGCCGATCGATGATTCGACCTGATATTCGTCACCTAGGAAGCTGGCAATAGTGCGCGCTTTTGCTGGTGACTCGACGATGACCAAAGGGTTTCCCACGACTGACAGCTAAGAGAGTGCAGGCCGAGATGTCAAACAACTAACCAAAAAAACTTTCTGGCGCAGGCAAGCTAGGTTGGGAGATATGAGTTTTGAACCTAGTGCGCGCGGCCAAGAACTACTCGAAAAGCTTCAAGAGTTCATCGACTCCGAAATCACCCCTGCGGAATCGATCTATGAGTCTCAGATGCATGCACTAGGCGACCCTCATGGTCACCCACAGATCATCGAAGACCTCAAATCCTCGGCAAGATCACGAGGCTTGTGGAACCTGTTTATGCCTCATCAAACCGACTGGACTCCAGAGCCCGTCAGCAATTTGGACTACGCACATATTGCAGAACTCTCTGGCCGATCCATGCACCTGACTCCAGAGGCAATGAACTGCGCTGCTCCAGATACGGGCAACATGGAAGTTCTCACCCTGTTTGGCTCGCAGGAGCAAAAAGACGAGTGGCTTGTTCCTCTGCTCAATGGTGAGATCAGGTCAGCTTTCGCGATGACCGAGCCTGCTGTTGCTTCATCTGATGCCACCAATATTCAACTCAGCATTGAGCGTGACGGGGACGAGTACGTACTCAACGGCCGCAAATGGTGGATCTCTGGTGCGGCCTCAGGCCGATGCAAGATCATGATCGTGATGGGCAAGACCGATCCAGCGGCCCCTCGGCATTTGCAGCAGTCCATGGTGCTCGTTCCAATGGATACACCCGGAGTTACCAAGGTGCGTGACCTTCCAGTCTTTGGCTACCAAGATCGAGAGGGTCACTCCGAGCTCAACTTCGACAACGTTCGTGTGCCAGTCACCAATTTGATTGGCCAAGAAGGCGGCGGGTTCGCCATTGCTCAGGCACGCCTCGGTCCTGGTCGGATACATCACTGCATGCGCTGCGTCGGCGTTGCCGAGCGTGCGTTGGAACTGATGTGCGAGCGAGTCACACAGCGCGTTGCTTTTGGTGGCCCGATCTCTGATCAAGGAGTAGTACGTGAGTGGATTGCTGACTCACGCATAGAGATTGAGCAGGTCCGGTTACTCACCTTGAAGGCTGCATGGCTGATGGACACCGTGGGTGCCAAGGGCGCAGCAATTGAGATCTCTGCAATCAAAGTTGTTGCACCGAACATGGCGCTGCGCGTTGTTGACCGAGCCATTCAGGCCCATGGTGGCGGCGGCGTCTCGGACGACTTCCCACTCGCACGGATGTACGCGGGCTTGCGCACACTGCGGTTTGCCGATGGCCCCGATGAGGTGCACCGCAGGCAAGTGGCCCGCACCGAACTTGCTAAGTACCGCCGCTAGGGCTGCCCCAGCAACTCATGAGCGACCCGGCAACTAAAATTGCAGCGGTTCTCAACTCGTGGGCCGAGGACGCTCGACTCGTTCATGTTGAACAGGTTCCGGCTCGTGGTGCACGCACTGCCGAGCTCGATCGGGCACTCCCCGAAAAGCTCCTTGAGCACTTGCCGCACACACAGTTCTGGTCGCATCAGGCACAGGCGATCAACCTTGCCCGCTCGGGCGAGTCGGTTGTCATCGCCACAGGAACAGCCTCGGGCAAATCACTGTGTTACCAAGTTCCGATCGCCGAGTCAGTGCTCGACGGCGCAACTGCACTGATGATCTTCCCTACCAAAGCACTAGCTAGGGATCAGCTGCTCTCGCTGACATCTTGGGAAGTTCCCGGCCTCACTGCTGCCGCCTACGACGGAGACTGCTCCCCCGAGGAGCGGTCCTGGGTGAGAACCCACGCCAATGTGTTGCTCACCAACCCAGAGATGGTGCATCAAACAATCCTTGCCAACCACCGTCGCTGGGCCAAGTTTCTACAGGAGCTCAAGTTTGTTGTGGTCGACGAACTTCATACGCTTCGTGGCGTGTTTGGCACTCATGTGGCACACATTTTGCGCCGGCTCCGCCGCCTCGTGCGCTTCTATGGCGGAGAGGAACCGACGGTCATCTTCAGCTCGGCCACCATCGGCGAACCAGCGCAGCTCGCTTCGGGTATCTGCGGCCATGAGGTGGCCGTGGTGCAACAAGATGCCTCGCCATCGGGTATGCGATCGATAGCGCTCTGGAACCCTGCGGAAGCATCCGATGGCGAGCGGTGGTCGATCAACGCTGAGGCTGCTCTTTTGGCTTCAAGGTTGATCTCGGCCGGGCTTCGCACTTTGGTCTTTTGCGGATCTCGGAGAGGAACCGAGGTGGTTGCAAGTGCACTGCGTGACTCTCTGGACGAGTCGCTCGCACAGCAAGTTCGTTCGTACCGAGCTGGGTATCTGGCACATGAGCGACGCCAAATCGAGTCGGAACTCTTAAGTGGTGAACTGCTCGGCGTAGTGGCCACGAACGCCCTAGAGCTTGGCGTCAATATTGGCGGCCTTGATGCCGTGGTGATGTGCGGTTACCCCGGAACAATTGCATCGTTTCGTCAGCAACTCGGTCGAAGCGGTCGCGAGCAACTTGCATCAGTTTCTGTACTGGTAGCTGCAGAGAACCAGCTTGATCAGTGGATGATGCGGCACCCCGAAGAGCTCTTTGGTCGAGTGTCTGAACCGGCAGTAATCAACCTTGATAACCCCTATGTATATGTGCCGCATCTTGGCTGCGCAGCCTTCGAACTACCACTCTCTCGCCGCGATGCCGAGTACTGGCCCACACAGCTTGACGAAGGCATCCGCCGCCTAGTGATTGAAGACCGAGCAGTCATCAGCTCTCATGAGACGCCGCAGGGCCCTGAGCAGACGGTCCGCTGGGCGGGCCGTGGAACTCCTGCACCAACTATTGGGCTGCGGTCAGCCTCTCGGGGTGAGTTCAGAATCATGACCTCCGCTGGGCAGATGGTTGGCACGGTAGACGAGGCTCGCGCCTATGAGGCTCTGCACAAGGGTGCTGTGTACTTGCATCAGGGTGCAGCTTGGATGGTCAGCGAACTCGACCTTGCCAGCATGTCTGCACTTGTTGTTCCTGCAGATGGAGACACCTACACACAGGCCCGTTCAAGCATCAGTATCCGCTTGCTCAGCGTGGATGACCAACGCCCCGTGGGTGCATCGACACTTCACCTTGGCTCGGTGGAGGTCACCTCGCAGGTGACTGGGTTTCAGACCAAGCGCGTGTCTACACATGAGGTCATCTCAAGAGATGTGTTGGACCTGCCGCCCGTGCATCTTCAGACAAGGGCCGTCTGGTACACCTTTGCCGACCATGTCGTTCAGGCCGCTCGAGTTGACCCCACCGAGCTTCCAGGAGCTCTGCATGCAAGCGAACATGCAGCCATTGGCATACTTCCTCTGTTCACCATTTGTGACCGGTGGGATGTAGGCGGCGTTTCAACTGAATGGCTGCCCGAGACTGACTCCCCCACCGTAGTGATTCACGATGCCTACCCAGGCGGAGCGGGGATTGCCGAACTCGCCTTTGGGGTTGCTGACTCGCACCTAGCGGCCACGCTCGAGGTTCTGCAGAGTTGCCCTTGCGTTGACGGCTGCCCAAGCTGTGTTCAATCGCCAAAATGCGGAAACGGAAACGAACCCCTCGACAAAGACTCAGCACGACGCTTATTAGAAGCAACGCTTGCTTAGCTTGCCCCTTCGATCATCACAACGAGTCGTTCCTGCAGAACGGTCGAGGCCACAACCCTGCCAACGATCGGCACGCGAGTGGGTCGCATTCGAACAGTGACGGTGGCTAACGAGCCACCGGTAGTACCTCCGGTCAGGGTCACTCTGGCAGTAGAGATTGGTGGGCCTTGCTGCTGCAATGCCTTTGTTGCCGAAGCGACCTGAGGGTCAACAATCACTTCTCTGGCGGCGGCCCGCGCTGCGTGAACCAAAAGCACTCGGTCTCGCAGTACGAGCGCCGCTTGAACAGTCAGGAGAATCAGCAGGACTACTACTGGGATAATCACCGCAAGCTCAACTGTTGACTGGCCGCGCTCGCGCTCAATCACTGGGCCTGCTGTCACTGGGCCTGCTGTCACTGGGCCTGATTGAGGATGCGGCCCACAACGGTGTCGAACAGGCGGCCGATCAGGTCGGTCTTGGTCACCCAGGCAACAAGGACCAGCGCAATGGCTGCTGCACCCAAAAGAAGTAGTGCGTACTCAACGGTGCTCTGCCCCTTGTCGTCTTTATGCTCGTCTCTCTGAAAAGCGTTTCTGATTCGAGTGTTTTTGATTCGGCTGTTCAGGTTGCTCAGGGTCATGGGGGGCTCGCTGTTGGATCAGTGTTTGGCAGGGGGATGCTGTTTTGGATGGGCAAGCTGTTTTCGCTGGGCACGCTGTTCTGGAGCGGAGCTAGGCCTGTTCTGGCTGTGGTGATAGCAACCGGCACGACCGTCAACAGCACAAACGCCGGGAGGACAAGCGTGATCAGCGGAGCCAGCAACAACACGGGCAGCCTGCGGACTCGCTCCTCGGTGTGTCGGCGCACCCTGCGGCGCTGTGCATCTGCAAGGCGCTGCAGACTCGGCCCAAGTGGCGCACCTGATGAAGCCGCCACAATGAGCGTGGTACTCAGGGGTTGCAGTTCTGGGCCCAGCCGATCAGGGAGTTTGGCGAGTTCGTCGGTGAGTCGGCCTCCTCTTTCAAAGCGTCGCTGCACTTCGGCAAGGCCTTCGATCACCATCCCAGTGCCAGATCCCCCGACTGCTGCAACAGCTGTGTGCAACGAGTGACCAGCACTTACTGCAATGTGTAAGAGGTCTAGAACCGCAGGAATCTCTGCCGCTATTTGGCGGTCACTGTGACGGCTCTGGCGAGCGCTCTGGTGATGGCTCTGGCGAGGCTTGTGCTTTGCATTTTGTTGCGCTGCTCTTCCCCCTTGTCGAGAATGCGATCTTGGGTTGATTCCCTGTAGATCAGCGACTCGCCAAGGCCATGAACGGGTGTAGCCAAACAGGTGAAGTACGGCCCAACTGCTGAGCAGGCCAAACAGCACAGCCATCACAAGCCCGCTTTCAACGCAGTGCCGATCGCACCATCCGAGACAGCACCCATGCGCCTAATGCGTCTAGGCCAAGGCCCACGAGCAAGCAGAACCAACCGGCTGCTGTCGTGAACAAGGTTGCAGCTACTGCTGGATCGAGCACAGAAAACCCGGCTGCCCCAAGGAGGGGAAGGGCAACAAGAACTGCAGCCGAAGATCTAGCTTGGCTAGACAGGGCGCGAGCCTCGTCGGCCACCTCAATGCGATCGAGCAGCGAAACCGCCGCACCATCAAGTGCCGCAGCTAGGTCGCCGCCTTCCACATGACCAAAGCGGCAGGCCGCAACAAGCACCTCAACCGAGGTGTCTGCACGAGAGCGTTGCCAATGACCAAGGGCCGCATCAAGCGAACTCCCTCTTCGGACTGCCGACGCGAGAGTTGCTAGATCATCACCACTCGGCGCTGCGGCTAGCTTGCCGAGGTCTTCTATGGCCACAAGCAACGTGGCGCCGGCATGAACACTTCGCGCCAGACCAGCAGCTACACCAGGAAGCTGTTGGTCAAGAAGCCGGTCCGAGCGTCTCGCCCGTCTCACGCTCGCCATCCTCTGCGTGATCGTGAGACTGCCCGAACTGATCTGTCAGCCAAGATCAGCGATTCAAGCTCTCCTGTTGTACCAACTAGGTGAACATCAGTCACCCTGCGCGAGCCTGAACTGCTGCGAGCGACTCCAACGTACACATCGATCGCAGCGCGAACCTGCGCGCGAATAGCTTCGAGCGGAAGCCGTTCAGCGCCGAGCAAAGCCATAGTTTCTAGCCGCCGGATGGCATCAGGAGCGTTCGATGCGTGACAGGTCGAGAAGCATCCATCGTGGCCAGTTGACAGCGCCCAGACCATGTCGAGCGCTTCGGCCCCGCGCACCTCGCCCACGATGATCCGGTCTGGTCGCAGGCGCAGGGCAGCACGCACAAGATCTCGAATATCAGTGCGCCCAACCCCCTCTGCACTTCCAGGTCGAGCCTCGAGCCGCACAACATGCTCGCCCGGCAGGCGAAGCTCGGCAACGTCTTCGATTGTTATCACTCTCTCGCTTGGGGCAAGACCGGCCACGAGTGCATTCAGCAGCGAGGTTTTGCCGGCACCGGTCGGGCCGTACACCACCACATTCAACTGTTCCTTCACTAACGATTCAAGGAGTCGAACTACAGCAGGCTCCGCAAACGCGCTCAGCGGCAAATGATCTGCGCGGTGCCTGCGGATTGCGAGCACGGGCCCATCCACAGCAAGCGGCGGAAGAATCACTGCTACGCGGGTGCCATCGGGAAGCCGAGCGTCGACGATTGGATTGCTCCGATCTGCCCGCAGCCCTAAAGGCCCCACTAGGCGTTCGATGCTTCTAGCAATGAGAGCTTCATCGGCAATCACGCCGGACCGCTCAAGACGGCCTGATCGTTCAACCCACACCTCTCCAGGCCCATTGACCAACACATCAGTAACTGCTGGGTCATCAATCAGCATCTGGATTGGACCAAGGCCAACGAGTTCGACTGCAAGCGAATGCGCCCGGCTCAGAACCTCTTGCGAGCCAAGAAGAGGTGCCTCATCGGCAAAGAGTTCGACGAGGCGCTGCACGGCATCGACCGTGCCGGTGTCGGCCGCGAAGCGGCGACGAACCCTGCTCTCTAACAGGTCCGCGTCATCGAGAAGGCTCATGCCACTCCCCGCAGTGATCGCTCAAGCGCCTTGTGAGTTCGACGAATCAGTAGCCCCGCATCAACTGCTCGGGCAATCGCCGGATCAACCTCAATCGACGCCACGACTGAAAGACCCAACACAGCCGCCACATCTGCACCGCTCAGCGCTCTACCGGTATCGGCCACGACTACGACTCCGTCGGCTTGCACCCGGGCAGAAGTAGCGCGGCGCAGCGCCAAGTAGCAGGGCCGGGTAACTAGCAGCGAGCGACCGGCCGAGGCCAAACTCCGACCAAGATCGGTAATGAGTCCAGCATCGACCACCACATCACAACCCAGGTCTAGGAGGACTCTCGCTAGCTGGGGTTGTCGGTCCTCGGGCCACTCCTGAGCAGTACCGCAAGGCAACAGCCAAAGCCCTGGCTCGACCTGAATGAATAGCCGTTCGAGCGCTTGTGCCGAACCGTCTGTGCTTGCTAGCCAATCCCGCACACCAGGGCTGCTCGGCTCGGCAATCCCGAGCGCAGCAGGTTGGTCGCCACACAGATCAACGAGTACTGCTCGTCCCGAACGGCGCGCAAATATCGCAGCGGTAACTGCCGATACCAGCGTGACTCCCGAACCACCCTTGACTGACCAGAGCGTATGAAGCATGTCGAACCCCCCTGCGAGCGCGCTGCGCTAGCTACACAATCAAGGGGAAGAGCAAAGCAAGGGGAAGAGCAAAGCTGGCTTCATTGAGCGTAGGTAACGCACACGCTCCTGTCAGCGGGGAGCGCTCCCCTGAATAGGCAGCGCTGCGCACGAAGGCAGTCAGAAGGTCAGACCAGCAGCAGTGCCGAGGCACCGATATCCCAAGAAGGGTGACGAAGCTTCGACATCGCACGTGACTCAATCTGACGGATTCGCTCCCGAGTCAGATTGAATTGCTTACCGACCTCATCGCGATTCAAAGGTTCGCTGCTGTCAAGGCCGAATCGAAGGGTCAGGATGGCTCGTTCGCGGTCATCGAGCGGGGTCAACAGTCGTTGTACCTCCTCTGGCAGAAGAGAGAGCAAAGCAGCATCCATGGGTGAACTTGCTTCGCGATCTTCAACTACGTCACCAAGGTCTCCATCGCCTTCGTCATGGAGCGGTTCAGACAACGACAGCGTCTCTGCTGCAAAACACAACACCTCTACTAGTTTTTCTTCAGAGAGGTCAACGTCAATCGAGAGTTCCTCGATTGTGGCAGGCCGACCTAATTCAACCTCGAGTCGGGCTCGGGCTTTGTTCACCCGTGCCAGCGTGTCGGCTGCGTGGATCGGCAGTCGCACTGTTCTTCCAGTATTTGCGATCCCACGAGTAATGGCCTGACGAATCCACCAAGTTGCGTAGGTAGAGAATTTGAAACCCTTCCGCCAGTCGAACTTTTCTACGGCGTGCATGAGCCCCAAGTTCCCCTCTTGGATCAGGTCCAAAAGCGGCAATCCTGATGCCTGATAACGCTTCGCAATGGAAACCACCAGCCGCAGGTTTGAAAGCACAAAGGATCGTTCAGCTTTCTCTCCAGCGTTGACGGCTCGACGCAGCCTCCGCTGCTCAAGTGGACTCAGCTCATCGAGCCTCTCGCTCAGCTCGCTCGCCGCAAGGTTGCCCTCTTCCATGGCCATCGAAAGCCGAACTTCGTCATCTTTGGTGAGCAAGGGATGCTGGCCGATATCGCTCAGGTATAAACGGATCAGATCCTCTTGATCACGGTCGACTCGTTCCTTAGCCATCGCTCTCACCTGTTCTTCGCCTAGGCACACTTTGTGTTACCTCCTGAAGAACACTCAAGACCTAAAAGTCATTCAGGTGTCATCGGTCACCGAGTGCGACACCAACAGCAACCCCGGCGACGCCTGCAATGCTTGTTCAAGATCTCGTTGCAGCTCAGAGCCGCCTTCAACACCGGTCCCGTGCTGCGCTAACTCCTGCTCAAGGTCGGCTACAACCAAGGACAGAGTCCTCTGCGCCGAGGCATCGGCCACTTCGCTCAGGGTTTGTAACTCTTGGTTGTAGACGCTGAGCAGAAAAGGCAGCAGCACCGCGTACAAAGCAACCGACTGATCGGAGTGGCTACTTGCCGAGCCGACGAGGGCCAAGAAGGACTCGAACTGCGAATTCGGCGGTCGCACCAAATCCTCGGGATGCACTACCGAGAGAACTGGCAATCGGTCGAAAAACAGTTCACTATGCCAACGGTGCTGAGCAGACTGAGCACACAACTCAAGCTTGTATTCCGGGTCGGACTGAGCGGTTGCCCACTCACCGAGCAGCGAACTTAGCCATGCTTCAAGCCAGGAGTACACGCCGATCTGTGCCGCTGTGGCGAGTAGCCCACGCCACGGGGACTTCATTTGATTCACATTCTCTCCCGGAGGTACCTAAGGGCTGGGCCTCAGTTTGCCGTGCATTGGAAAATTTTTCCACAAATTACTAGAGCGGCAGATGGTTTCACTAAACTAAAGTCAATGACCCTCTCGCCCTCAAAATCCCAGACGCAGCAGCTTGCGTGGACTTCCTTTCTCATCGCCACTCAGAAGCTGATCTCCCGAATGGAAATCGAGCTTGGTGATGAGTGCAACATGTGTCTGTCTGAATTTGAAGTGCTCTACCACTTGTCGGAATCACCGACACACTCCGTGCGAATGACTGAACTTGCCGCTTTGGCGAGACTCTCACCAAGTGGCCTGACACGCCGCTTTGATCTGATGATCAAGCGGGGCTGGGTCACTCGCGAACGCTGCGACCAAGATCGTCGCGGAGTTCTAGCCCTGATCTCTGATGAAGGCATTCAGCAAGCCGCTCTCGCTGCTCCCGTCTACCGCAATGTGCAAGAGGAGTTGTTCTTCACTCAACTCAAGGATGAGCAGTTAGAAGCCCTTCAAGGAATCTCTACAGCCGTCACTCAGGCAGCTGACCGGGTGCATACAAGTTTGTAATCGGAATCCTTCGATCCCGGCCGAAGGCTTTTTGCGAGATTCGAATTCCAGGAGGCGACTGGCGCCGCTTGTACTCTGCGGTGTCGATCAAGCCGACGATCTTCGAGACCAGTTCCGCATCATGACCGATCGCTACGAGTTCCTCAGTAGTGAGGTCTTGATCCACGTAACCTTCGATAATCGGGTCTAACACCTCATACGCGGGAAGGCTCTGATCATCTCGCTGATCGGGTCGAAGTTCTGCCGATGGCGCCTTGGTCAAAACTGAGGAGGGAATCACATCGAGTGATTGCTGGGCGTTTCTCCACGCACAGAGTTCATAGACCAAAAGTTTTGGAACATCCTTAATCACCGCCAAACCGCCAGCGGTATCTCCATACAACGTGGAATAACCAACCGCGGTCTCGCTTTTGTTTCCCGTAGTGAGCACCATCCAACCAAACTTGTTGGACAGCGCCATCAACAACACGCCTCGAATTCTTGATTGCAGGTTCTCTTCAGTGAGGTCTGCCGTGTGACCCTCGAATGAGGGTGCCAGTAGATCTAACAAAGCCAGATGAGCAGCCTCAATGGGAACTGTTCGGTAATCAATGCCCAAGTTCCGAGCAAGCTCCTCGGCATCGCTTAACGAATGATCACTTGAGAATCGTGATGGCATCAGCACACCGTGAACTGACTCAGGGCCCAACGCATCCATTGCAAGTGCCGCAACGATTGACGAATCCACCCCACCTGACAAGCCGATCACAACCTGCGCAAAACCGTTCTTGGTGACGTAGTCATGCAGCCCAAGAACGAGTGCCTTCCAAACTTCCTCCATCGGCGAGCCAACCTCGGCCAGGGGTTGTGAGTGGTTCTCTTTCTCGGGACTGTTGGACTTCTCTTGCGCAGAGCTCACATGGAGGACTGCCAAACTCGCGCCCGGCTCATCAACAACTGGTAGATCAACAACTGGCACATCAACAACGGAGCAGGCTGTTTCAAATCTCGGTAGGCGTGCTTCGATTTCTCCGTCAGCGCCTACGACCACTGATCCACCATCGAAGACCAGCTCGTCTTGGCCGCCGACCAAATTGAGGTACACAACCGGAATGCCAGCCTCGACCGCTCGCCTGCTCAACATCTCTTGTCGAACCTGCTGCTTGCCAATATGAAAGGGCGAGGCGTTGATATTCACCGCTATCGCTGCGCCACCGCGGGCCGCTGCTAAGACTGGCCCCGCATCGACCCAGACGTCTTCGCAAACTGTGACCGAGACGATCACACCTCCGATTTCGTACAGGCACTGATCAGCATTCCCCGCTGAGAAGTAGCGCTTCTCATCAAAAACCCCATAGTTAGGCAACGCTTGTTTGCGGTAGCTACTGAGGATTTTGCAGTCGTGAACTACCGCAGCAGCGTTGAACAACTCACTGCCGTGACGTTCGACCCAGCCAAGGACTGCCGTGCAGTGACCAGTCACGCCAAGAGCAAACTGCTCTACAGCCTCTTGGAGGTCCTCAACGAACCCAGGCTTGAGCAGCAGGTCCTCGGGCGGGTAGCCACATATTGCCAATTCTGGGAACAGCGCAATGTCTGCGCCTGCTGTTTCGGCACAGTCGTAGGCCTGACTGAGCGCAGCCATGTTTCCCGCCAGATCTCCAACCCGAAGGTTGAGCTGGCACATGGCCACGCGCAGCGTGCTCGGCCCAGTCATGGCCGTGGATCAGAGCGGAGTAAGAGCAGAGCAGACCGTATTCGTGATCAGCCGCGCAACCACATACGGGTCGATGTTGGCATTCGGGCGACGATCCTCGATGTAGCCCTTGCCGTCTTGGGCGACCTGCCATGGAATACGAATCGATGCGCCACGGTCAGAAACACCGTAACGGAACTGCGAGAAGTGGGCAGTTTCGTGTGACCCAGTCAGGCGATCCTCGATGCCGTGTCCGTAGCCGGCTAGGTGCTCTTCCACCTTGCCCGGTCCACCGAGTGATTCACAAGCAGTAATGATTGCGTCGTATTCCTCACGCATGCGGTTGGTAGAGAAGTTGGTGTGACAACCGGCGCCGTTCCAGTCGCCCTTGATCGGCTTTGCAGAGATCGAAGCGTTTACACCGAAATCTTCGGCCACTCGGTACAGCAAGAACCGAGACATCCAGAGTTGATCCGATACCTCGAGCGGGCCGAGAGGGCCAACCTGATACTCCCACTGTCCCAACATGACTTCGGCGTTCGTGCCAGCGATTGCAAGACCGGCATCAAGGCAGGCCTCGGTGTGGGCCTCGACAATGTCTCGGCCAGAAATCTCGATGGCGCCGACGCCGCAGTAGTAGGGCCCCTGTGGCGCTGGGTAGTAGTAACCCTCGACCGGCCAGCCGAGTGGGCGACCTTCCTTAAAGAAGGTGTACTCCTGCTCAATACCAAACCAGGGCTCCTGATCGGCGAACTTCTCTGCGATTGGAAGAAGGGTTGCGCGAGTGTTGGTGCGGTGCGGCTCAAAGGTCTCTGGCATCAAAACCTCGTTGAGTACCAAGACATCGCCATCGTTGCGCATCGGATCAGGGCAGACAAACACCGGGCTCAGAACACAGTCCGAGGCGGATCCTTCCGCCTGGTTCGTAGAGGAACCGTCGAAACCCCAGATACCGGGCTCCTTGCCGTCTTCGATGATCTTGGTCTTTGAACGCATGTTTGGAACCGGTTCGGTTCCATCGATCCAGATGTATTCAGCGCGGTATGGCACGGTGTCACCCTTTTACGTCTCTAGTCCAGCATCCACGGTGAATACTGGCGAGTCAAAGTTTCAACTCAACTAATAAAGCAGAAAAACGGTCCCGCGACGCAATTTCGGCCCCGTTACCCAATTGTGAACTACGTGTTAACTCATAGTCCTAACTTGCTTCTGCCCACGCGGATGACACACTAGGAAGACTATGGACAATCAGCAGGACTACGTGTTGCGCACAGTTGAGGAACGTCGAGTCCGACTCGTGCGGCTTTGGTTTACTGATGTGCTCGGTCAGATTAAGTCAGTAGCCATCTCTCCAGTAGAACTCGACGCAGCCTTTGAAGAGGGCGTGCAGTTCGACGGATCAGCAATCGACGGGTTTAGTCGCGTGCAAGAGAGTGATGTTCTGGCATTCCCAGACCCAAACTCTTTTCAGCTGATGCCGGGCACCGACGGCGAAGAACTCACCGCAAGAATCTTCTGCGATATCTCCAACCTAGACGGCGCACCCTTCGAGGGTGACCCACGGCAGGTACTGAAGCGCAACCTATCAACGGCGGCAGAGCAGGGCTATCAGCTCATGACTGCACCCGAGGTTGAGTTCTTCTACTTCAAGAATGACGACGCCACGGTTCCACCGCAGCCACTCGATAACGCCAGCTATTTCGATCTGACTACCTATGACGAGTGTTCAGACATCCGCCGCCGGACCATCCAGAGACTCGAAGCTACGGGCATTCCAGTTGAGTACTCGTTTCATGAGGATGCTCCCTCGCAACATGAGATCGACCTTCGCTACACAGACGGCCTAGCAATGGCAGACAACATCATGGCGCTGCGCATGATTGTTCGAGAAGTGGCCATGGCATCTGGTGTGCATGCAACCTTTATGCCAAAGCCAATGGAGGGGGTTCAGGGCTCGGGCATGCATACACACCTGTCGCTTTGGAAAGGCGATGAGAACGCGTTCTTTGACGGCGATGACGAGTTTGGATTGTCAACCACTGCAAGAGGGTTTATTGCGGGCCTCCTGCGCCATGCCGCAGAGATCACTGCAGTAACAAACCAGCTCATCAACTCTTACAAGCGCCTCGTGGCCGGCTACGAAGCACCAGTCCACATCTCTTGGGCTCGCAATAACCGCTCCGCACTCGTGCGCGTTCCTGTCCCAAAGCGCGGCAAAGAGGCCCAGGGCACCCGCTTGGAATACCGGGCGCTTGACCCAGCAGTGAACCCGTATTTGGCCTTCTCGGTGCTGCTCGCTGCGGGCCTCAAGGGAATCAAAGAGGGGTACGAGCTTCCAGAGGAAGCTGCTATCAACTTGTTTAAGTCCTCCGAGGTGGACCGTCGGGTGAGTGATGCCGGATTGCTCCCCACCAACTTGTCTACGGCGCTAGATGTGATGGAAAGCTCCGAGCTGGTACGCGAAGCATTGGGAGAGCACATCTTTGAGTGGTTCTTGCGCAATAAGCGAGCGGAATGGGCCGAGTACCGGACGCACGTGAGCAGTTACGAACTCCAGCGCTACTTGAAGTTCTGGTAGGTCACTGATGCAACCACTTCTCATTTGGCCCGATCCCCCACCACCTGATTTAGTCCGCGTCCTCGACATGGCAGGCCTAGCTTGGACGGCCGTAGCTGATGAGGCCACCGCTCGAGCAGGGGTTTGGGCGGGTGCGATTGTTGCAGCAGACGAGCAAGGCGCAGCAGGATTTTCCATGGCGCGGTCGCTTCGTCGGGGCGACGTTGGAGTAGCACCGCTGCTGCTGTTGATTCGCGGCACCCAGCTTGCAGACCTTGATGGTCGCCATGACACCTTCGATGACTTTTGCGTCACTCCCTTTCACCCCGCAGAAATCGAAGCACGCATCCGTCACCTGTTGGCATCTGAACCCGGCGTTGAAACCGGACCAGAAATTGTGCAGTACGAGTCGCTGTTGCTCAACCTTGAGACGTATCAGGCCTCGATCAATAATCGCCCGCTCGACTTGACCTATATGGAATACGAGCTGCTCAAGTTCTTGTCCTCAAACCCTGGCAGAGTGTTTACGCGTGAAACGCTGCTGTCTCGAGTGTGGGGATATGAGTACTACGGCGGGGCACGCACAGTGGACGTTCACATCAGACGGTTGCGAGCCAAGCTTGGGGAAGAATTCGCTGGGTTGATCCAAACCGTGCGCTCAGTTGGCTACAAGTTTGGCGAGTCGCGCTGGTCAGTATGACCCCGACCTCTTAGTGATTGAGCTCGATGAGTTCGCTGCCCTCGTTCATGTACTCGCCCTCTTTGGTGAGCGAGTGACCTAGGAGCACCGAGAGCACTGCACCGATCACAAAGAACGAGACCGGCAGCGCGATTACCAGAGTCAACACGATGAGGATTGGTCCAAGCATGTTGACAGTCTGCCTCAGGTCCCGGTGTAGACCCAAGCCTCAATTTCTACAAGTGCCCCAAAAGGCAAGCCAGCAACCGCTACTGCAGATCGGGCGGGGCGGTGCTGGCCAAAGAATGCCGCATAGGCCTCGTTCATCTCGGCAAAGTCGGCCATGTCGAGGAGAAACACCGTGGTCTTCGCTATTTGCTCAAGAGACAAGTCGTGCGCCTGAAGCAAGTGTTCAAGATTGACAAACAACTGCTGTAGCTGTGCGGTGAATCCCTCGGCCAAGCCATCCGGGGTGATGCCGAGTTGCCCAGAAATGCAACTCCAGTCACCTGCTCGAAACACGGGCGAATACGGTGGTCCTGACATTTCCTTACCCTAGTCAGCTGAAGCAGTCTGAGAGGGCACCGCGTTTTTGATAAGGACCAAGCTGTCTGAACTGTGCCCTAGTGCAGCGGAGCAGTACCTTTGCAGTCCGTGCAGGACTTTGTTTCGAATAGCGCAGATGGACCGGGGCGACCAATGGCTATTGACCGGCGGCGACTTCTGCTCGGCGGCCTCGGAGGAGTCGGCCTTGCAACTGCTGCAGCACTGGCCTCGGCCTGTAGTAGCGGTGCAACCGATACCACCTCCGAGGGCGTGAACCCAGGGCCCAAAGAAACTCTCACTGCACTGTTTCCGCGCAACATTGCTTATGTCGCCTCTGGGGTCCCTTCTCGGCTCGTCTACACACTCACTGATGCAGAAGGGGTTCCAGCTTTTGAACTCCCTGGGCCGATGACTTTTTCTGTAGAACGAGACGGGGTCTCGCTTGGCGACCCTGTCAAGGTCGCGCCTAGAAGCGATGGAGTCCCACGCCCCTATCTGCCGCTGTACTTCACTTTTCCGGCACCGGGGCTGTACGACATCTTCGCGACTCGCGGCTCAACACGCCTGAACAGTCAAGTGATTGTGTCTCCAGCCTCAGAGGTTGAAAGCCCACAGGTCAACAGCGTGTTGCCTCCTGCAAATACGCCCACCACAACACTGTCGTTCGACGTAGACCCCATCTGCACCCGGGTGCCACAATGCCCGTTCCATGAGTACGACCTGCCGCTAGCGCTCGGCACGGGACGGCCGATCGTGGTGTTGCTGGCCACGCCGGCCTATTGCCAAACCACTGCTTGCGGACCGATCCTCGATCTGCTCGTCGAAGAAGCGGCCGCTCTTGCAGAAAACGTCATCGTGATCCACTCCGAGGTGTATCAAAACCCAAAGCAGGTGCGCGAACTGAATGAGGCAGCACTCGCACCGCTACCGCTGGCCTACAAGCTGGGGTTTGAACCAAGCCTTTTTGTAACTAACTCAGCAAACGTCATCCAAGTGCGCGGAGACATCGCCGTCGATCGAGGCGAGATGGCCCAGATGCTTGCTTTAGCTAAATGACTGGCCGCAACCGCAGGTGCGCTCAGCGTTTGGGTTTGTGATTGCAAAGCCCGACTGATCAAGGCCGTCTTTGTAGTCAAGGGTTGCACCGGTCAGGAGCTGCGCACTCGATGGGTCGACAATGACTCGCACTCCACCCTTTTCTACAGTCAGGTCGTCAGTTGCGACGTCGCTGTCAAAGAACATCTCATACGAGAACCCAGAGCATCCACCGGGACGAACTGCAACGCGAAGCGCAAGTGCCTCATCGCCTTCGGCGGTAATGAGCTGCTTGACTTTGTCTGCTGCAGTATCGGTCAGAGTGATCACGGCTTGTCCTCCACAGGTGCGGGCGCTTTGGTCGCCTACGGGTGCTTATGCTCCACCCATTCTACCGGAGTTTGCCGTGTAAAAGATAGCGGCAAATCAAACTGACCTACTCTGCTGTGTTAAGAACACCCCCATTTCCCAAACCATGGAGAAGATATGTCTGAAAACGCCACCTACATCGCCTATGCCGCTGCCTATGACGACCCTGATATGGCTGCAGCAGATTTCGTTACCCTCAAAGATGCTGGCCTGCGCCACATCACTGCGGCCCTTGTTCGCAAAGACGAAAAAGGTCGAGTCCATGTGCACGAAAAGACCTATGCCGGCAAGGCTGCCGGCACTGCCGGAATTATCGGTGGCGCTGCACTCGGCGTGATCTTCCCTCCTGCTGGTGCAGCAATTATTGCTGACGCCGTTATCGGCGGCGCAGTTCTTGGCAGCATCGGCCACTTTGCTGGCGGACTGTCACGCCACAACTTGAAAGAACTGGGAAACCTTTTGGACGAGGGCCAAGCAGCAGTCGTGGCCATTGCAGAAGATGCAGTAAGCACTGACATCAACAAGGCGCTTTCTCATGCCACGAAGAAGGCCAACCATGCCCTCGATAAGGGCGACGTTGAGGGCGCTGTGGAAGAAATCGAGAAGGGCCTCAACAAGGCTGTTGACGCAGCAGCCAAAGACCTGTCCTAAGGCGAGAGACTTGTCCTAAAGCAAGAGATTTGGGCAGCTTTCACGATTCGCCTTTACGTCTTGAGCGTGAAGTGCACCTGACATGGGTGACGATGCGCAAGATCGTGAAAGCTGCCTACTTCTGTTCCGTCTACCTCGTCTGCAAACCCTTCGAGCATGCCTCGATGGAGCGAGCAGATGAGTTCTGGGTTGCTCTGTGCAAGGTCGGCAAACGGACAGTGAGTAAACGCAATCGTTGCTCGATCAGACTCATCTACTCGAGCGGGGTCAAAGCCGAGTTCATCAAGCATTGCCTCAGCTGCTTCGGTGCACGGAAGGTCCTGATCGGTGCGGCGGTGCGCTAGCCGGCGGCCCTCATCACGGCCAGCTTCGGCTGCGTCCTCGCCACCGATCTTGGCCACTCGGGCCATAGAAATCAGCATGCGAGCCAACATGGGATATACCGGCGGCTCGAGGCCGAGCGATGGCGAGTTTGGCGCAATGTTGTAGAGCTTCTGCGGCCGACCGACCGAGCCGCTGCTATCTGGATGAGATTCGAGCAGGCCGACATCTCGCATGCGTTCAAGATGCGGACGAACCGTATTTGTATGCAACTCAAGCGAGTCTGCTATCTGAGCCGTAGACAGCGGTCGAGAAGAGCGAGCAAGCTCTAAATAGATCGCATAACGCGTGTTGTCTCCGAGTGTCTTGAGTAGGTCAAGACGCCGCTGAACGTTGGGCACAAACAACATGCTAGCCACACCGGTCTAAATAACACGGCCGTTACCGGTAAAATGACTCCATGTCATCGGATGCTGCTTCGGCCCAACCCTCACTTCCTACCGAAGAACAGATCATGGGGTTGCTGCGTGGAGTCATTGACCCAGAGCTTGGCTCCGACATTGTTGAACTCGGAATGGCGAAGGGTGCGCGGATCGACCCCGATGGTTTAGTGCATGTCGGCATTGCCCTGACCACGAGCGGGTGCCCGTTACGAGCTCAGATACAAAAAGATGTTCGGGCTCGTGTGGCCAACCTTCCAGGAGTCACGCGAGTTCGGATCGATTGGACCGAGCTCACCCAGGAAGAAAAAGCCACTGCCATGGCTAGAGCCCGAAAGAACATTGCTGAGAGACCCGAGCAAACAGCGCTACCGCCCACCACCAAAGTCATCATGGTGGCATCTGGAAAGGGTGGGGTTGGCAAATCTTCGGTCACAGTGAATCTCGCTGCTGCACTTGCCGCTGAAGGATTCACCGTGGGTGTCATGGATGCCGATATTTGGGGATTCTCCGTACCCCGAATGCTCGGGATTGACGGCCGCCTCTCGGGAGATACCGAGAATGGCAAGATCACTCCGAATGAACTCGCTGTGGGGAGTGGTCTGCTGCGTGTGGTTTCGATGGGGTTCTTGGTAGAAGAGGAAGGGTCCGCCCTGATGTGGCGTGGCTTGATGTTGAACCGAGCCGTGCAGCACTTCTTAGAAGATGTGACTTGGGGAAACTTGGACTATTTGCTCATTGATATGCCCCCTGGAACGGGCGACGTACAGATGGGCCTAGCCAAACTGCTGCCACGCTCCGAGATGATTGTGGTGACGACCCCATCGCTCACGGCACAGATGGTGGCGATTCGCGTGGTCGACATGGGGCGTAAGAACTATCTGCGTATTGCTGGTGTGATCGAAAACATGTCGGTCTACGTCGATGATGAGGGCAAAGAACATCACTTGTTTGGCACCGGCGGCGGCGAGCGCCTTGCCGCTGACGCGGGGGTTCCCCTTTTGGGGCGAGTCCCGATCGAGCCCGCCGTGGCCGCGGGCGGCGACCACGGCCATCCAATCTCTCTGGGTGTAGGACCAGCCGCAGACGAGTTCCGCAGAATTGCCAAATCCTTGATTGATGAGATCATCCCTCCAGCTGATCTTGCGAGTTGTTCTGCTCGCATGATGACTGCGATGGCCGATGCAATTGCGGCAGCCGATCCGCCAAGCTAACGGAGCTGTTGGTACCGCTCCCACAGCTGGTCAACTGCCGAGGTTGCAGTGATCTCACCCTGTTGCACTGCAGTCTCGAGACGATCAAGTTCCTGGCTCAGTTCTGGATACGAGCGCAAGTCATCTCGAAGACGATCATCGAGCATGGAATTCAACCAACCAACCTGCTGAGTGCTGCGACGCAACTCCAGTTCACCTGATGCCCCCATTTTCTCTTTGTGGATGAGGATCTGCTGCCAGAGTTCATCTAAACCCTGATTTGCCAAGCCGGAACACAACAGCACCGGTGGACTCCAAGTCAGAGACGCCGGGGTCAAAAGGTGCAAAGCGGCTCGATAATCTGCCGCAGCCAGTTCAGCGCGCTGCCGATTGTCGCCGTCGGCTTTATTCACAGCAATCATGTCGGCCATTTCTAAGACGCCTTTCTTGATTCCCTGCAGGTCATCTCCCGCCCCGGCAATCATCAGCACCAAGAAAAAATCCACCATCTCGGCAACCATCGTCTCTGACTGACCCACCCCAACGGTCTCGACTAAGACGATGTCAAAACCAGCGGCCTCGCAGACCAAAATAGTTTCGCGGGTAGCTCGAGTTACTCCGCCCAAGGTTGTACCTGCAGGAGAGGGTCGGATGAACGCTTGGGGATCAACTGCTAGACGGGCCAT
>CAEZYU010000017.1_pt1 | contig 24958 bp, 25 predicted proteins | sample 7265681 | NCBI WGS metagenome assembly CAEZYU01 (sample SAMEA6813940, study PRJEB35770) | freshwater metagenome | biome: Freshwater; feature: Freshwater reservoir; material: water | place: Czech Republic | collected 2017-04-14 | depth 30m m | reverse complement strand
CGCTTGCAGCAGTTGAGAAATGCCTTCTAAGCCAAGCTTGACCCATGACCCCTGAATGTTGTCGATGTAGCCGTTGTAGGTAATTCTTGCCACGGCGTGCATCAGTAGAACCTCACGAAATGTTGGACCACGTCGTGAGTTGCGCTGCAGGTACAGGGGAGTTGCCATATGAACAAATGGCAGCCCCACGAACTCGGTAAAGCCTGCCGTCTCTTTTTGAAGTGCTCGGGTCGCAAGTAAATGCCGTGCCCAACTCACGGGGTGTTCGATGGATCCGAACATAATGGTGATGTTTGAGCGAAGCCCGAGTGAGTGCGCAATTCGGTGCGCTTCAAGCCACTCCTCGGTGTTGATCTTGTCGGGGCACAGTACTGCGCGCACTTCATCGTCGAGTATCTCTGCAGCCGTTCCTGGCAAAGATCGCAACCCGGCATCCATCAAGCGTTGCAGATAGATATCTAGTGGCTCGCCGAGCCGCTTCGCTCCTTCAGTGACCTCCAGAGCTGTGAATGCGTGAAGGTGCATCTCGGGTACAGCCTCCTTCACGGCTGTACAGACATCAATGTAGTAATCGCCATCAAAGCTGGGGTGAATTCCACCCACCAAACAGACTTCAGTCGCTCCTACTTCATGGGCCTCTCGAACACGCTCTTGCATGTCTTCCAAGGTGAGCAAATAGGGGGTTCCTCGCAAGTTCAGGCTCAGCGGCCCTTTAGAGAATCCGCAAAATTTGCACTTAAAGGTGCACACATTTGTGTAGTTGATATTTCGGTTCTTGACATAGGTGACAGTGTCTCCGACCGCTCTCCTGCGAAGCTCGTCAGCTACCTCTGCCACGGCAACCACCTCGGGTCCTCGTGCAGAAAAAAGCGACAGTATCTCTTCTTGTTCAACCTCTTGGCCGAGCAACACGCCTTGAAGCACTTCGTGCACGGCGCCACGTTGTAGTGAACGGCTAGTGGTGGTGGGAACAAGAATCCGCGGTGAGACAGCTGCCCCGGAGTACCAAGCTGTTGAGTTCTCTTCTCGTGGGGCAATACTGATCACCTCGGCCCCAGTTCCAGCGTCTCTATTGGCCGTCATCTTTTCTGGGAAGACGGCCCCCGGATCGTCCCTGCCGAGCGACTCCGCATCGGATCGGTCCATGACTGCAAAGCGCAAGCCTGCATCCAAGAACCGCTCGGGTTGTTGCGCCCACTCGGGGTAAATCGTGAGGCGGGGGGCCAAAGCAAAGCCAGCATTGAGGGTGACTGCTTCCAAGCGATCCAGTTCAGGCCAAGGGCGCTCTGGATTTACATGATCCGCTGTGACAGGAGAGACGCCACCCCAGTCGTCGATCCCAGTCTCGAGGAGTCTTGCAAAATCCTCGGACAGGTTCGGCGGAGCCTGCAGGTGCACCTCGGCCGGAAGGATGAGGCGCGCAAGGGCGAGAGCCTCGAGGTACTCATCTTGTGGGCAGGGTGGTGCCTTATGCATCGAAGTGCCCTGCTTCGGAAGGAAGTTCTGCACGATGACTTCTTGGATATGCCCGTGACGTCGGTGCGAGTCCGCAATCGCCTCGAGTGCGTCCACCCGGTCATCTCTGGACTCACCAATACCAACCAGGATTCCTGTAGTAAATGGAATCTGCAGGCGCCCGGCGGCTTCGAGTGTGAGCAGTCGGCGTTCGGGAGTCTTATCAGGCGACCCAAGGTGGCAGCTCAGATTTGGATTCAGAGACTCGATCATCATCCCCTGAGATGGAGCGACCGTACGGAGGGATGCGAGTTCCTCCTCAGAGAGCGCACCAGCGTTTGCGTGGGGCAATAATCCGGTTTTCTCTAGAACGAGCGCGCACATAGCGGCGAGGTACTCCACCGTTGTTGCGTAGCCGTGTTCACTGAGCCAAGCGGCGGCTTGCGGGTAGCGCAGTTCGGGTCGCTCACCAAGGGTGAAAAGTGCCTCATGGCATCCGGCTCGTGCACCTTGTCTGGCAAGAGAGAGCACTTCCGATGCACTCAGAAATGGGGCTTCTACCCGAGCTGGCGGTTGAGCGAATGTGCAGTAGCCGCATTTGTCTTGGCAGAGCTTTGTGAGCGGAATGAAGACCTTGGGTGAGTACGTGACACGAGTTCCCGTTGTGCTCTCTCGCAGGCTCGAGGCCTGTTTCAGTAACTCGGCGAGTGGAAGGCTGAGAAGTTCCCTGTGCAGACTCATGATTCTGCACCGCCGGGCCGACTACTGATCTGACTTGGAGAGAATGCTTCCTCGCAGGTCCAGCAGTAGAAACTCATATCGATCTCGGTTGAGCATGGCTCGTGCACCAAGAGTCGCGGCGGCCCCTCATCCCCGGAGAGCCAGCGATCACCCCACTGCATCAGCGAGACCAAAATCGGAGAGAGCTCCATTCCCATTGGTGTGAGCCGATACTCAAATCGCTCAGGGCGCTGCTGGTACTGCCGCTTCACAAGGACCCCATGTTCGACAAGCGAGCGCAGACGATCAGCAAGGATTGCCCGGGGAATTTCGAGGTCCTTTCGAAGATCGTCAAATCTGCGAATCCCTCGAAAGGAATCTCTCAGAATTAAGATGGTCCATCGATCGCGAACAATCTCAAGCGCTGCCTCAATAGAGCACCCCGGCGTTCGTTGCTCGAACCGCTCGGATCTCTGATCCAGATTCTGGTCCTGAAGTTGCTCTCGAGTTTGATCTGTGACCGAATCTGTTGCACTGAGGGTTGCGCTCATCCGCGAAAGATAGCTGAGTTCAGATTACGAACCAACTTGGTTCAGATTATGAACTAGCTATTTTCGGAGTTGATCGCAACGCACTGTGAGCACCTGAAGCAGCTCAACGAAGCTCTTTTCGAAGGCTTGTACGCCTTCAGTTTCCAAAACTCTGGCAACGTCGTCGAGATCAACAAGGTTGCCGAGTCGTTCCCACCTGCGTTGCGCCTCGTCTGGGTTTGCATCCACGGTCCGCATGACTGTTCCGTGATCATCAAAGGCCCGAAGGGTGGCGTCCGGCAGAGTATTCACGCTGTTCGGGCCAATGAGGCTATCTACGTACAGTGTGTCTTTGAGATCCGGATTCTTGGTAGAGGTTGATGCCCAAAGGGGTCGCTGAACTCGTGCGCCGCGTTCCGCAAGGCGCTCCCAACGGGTGCCACTAAAGGTCTCCAAGAATGCCGTGTAGGCGAGTTGTCCTTGGGTGACTGCTGCGGTTCCGAGTAGCTCTAGGGCTTCGCTGCTTCCATTCGCTCGTAGACGGGAATCAACTTCGGTATCGACTCGACTGATAAAGAAGCTGCCAACAGAGCTGATGTGGGACAGGTCTTCGATGCCATTGGCAAGAGCCGCCTCTAAGCCCGCAATGTAGGAGCCCATAACCCCTGCGTAACGTTCGAGGCTGAAAATCAGAGTCACGTTGATACTTCTGCCCTCAGAGATCATCTGTGTAATGGCAGGTAATCCTTCTTGAGTAGCTGGAATCTTGACCAACAAGTTGGGCTGGTTCACACGATCCCATAACGACCGGGCTTGTGCCTCTGTGGCCTGTGTGTCTCGTGCTAGCAGCGGACTGACCTCGAGGGAGACAAACCCATCACTGCCTTTCGACTCATCAAAGAGCGGCTGCAAAAGGCCGAGAGCCGAGTTGATGTCGTGCAGTACGAGTTCCCAGTAGGAATCCTCGACGGAGACTCCATTTGTTACAAGCTGCGCCAACTGATCGGTATATGCCTCGCTTGTCTCAATTGCCTTTTGGAAGATTGAGGGATTTGAGGTGATTCCTCGAACACCAGCATCGATCCACTGTTGGATCTCTCCAGAGATCAACCACTCACGTTTGAGGTTGTCTAACCATGGGCTTTGGCCTTGACGCTCGAACAACTCATGCAGCTTAGACATGGTCGACACTCTAGGCCGCTGCATGTACTGCGCTGTCACCTGTGGGGACAGCGCAGTTGGCTTTGCTCAGGGCAGCCTGGTGGCCGCAGCGCGCTGGATTACTCGAGTGGCCGGTTGGCCTGGGCTGGGTTGTGAGCAACTCAGAGTTGCTCGCGAACAACCTGAGCAACGTGCGTTGGATTGATCCCGAATTCATCTAGTACTCGACCCCCAGGCGCTGAGGCTCCGAATCGGTCGATTCCAACACTCGCTGTGGCATAGCGAGACCAGCCGAGCGTAACCCCGGCTTCGACCGAAACTGTGGGTAGCCCCGAGGGCAACACTGATGAGCGGTACTCCTCGTCTTGGGCCTCGAAGAGTTCCCAACTCGGCAGAGAGACGACGCGTACAGAGAGTCCCTCAGAAGAAAGCATCTGAGCAGCCTCAACGGCCACTGCAACCTCGGTGCCCGTGGCTACAAGAATCGCTGCGGGCTCGGGGGAGTCCACAAGGATGTAGCCGCCATGGGCTACTCCCTCGGCTGCAAGCTCCTTGGTCCCTTCAAGCACAGGCGTGTTCTGGCGGCTGAGAATCAGAGCGCATGGTCCGTCTCCTTCGATGATGACCTTCCATGCAGCGGCTACTTCGTTGCCATCCGCTGGCCGTAACAGGGTGAGTTGCGGGATAAGGCGCAACGACATGACCTGCTCTACTGGCTGATGTGTTGGGCCATCCTCGCCCACCCCTACAGAGTCATGTGACCACACGAAGACGGCTTTTGCGCTTGACAGCGCAGCTAAGCGGACCGCGGGCCTCATGTAATCGGAGAAGACTAAGAAGGTGCCGCCAGCTGGGAGTACGCCGCCATGCAATGCAGCCCCAACAAGAATCGAGCCCATTGCGTTCTCGCGTACGCCAAAGAAAATCTGTTGCCCGGCAGTGTCCTCAGCCGAGAGAACCGTTTGTCCTTTGAGGGTCAGGCCAACGTTGCCTGTGAGGTCTGCCCCACCTGCCATGATCCCCGGGACCTGAGGGAAAATTGCATTGAGTACCTGCTGAGACGCAACCCGAGTTGCAGGCTTCTCGCCGAGTTCGAAGACGGGCAACGCCTCCTGCCAGCCCGGCATTCCTGAAGAGCTCAGGGTTGCTTCCCACTCGGCCTCTCGTCCTGCTAGCGCCGCCCGTGAACGTTGATTCCAATCGGTGCGCTGCACAGCCCCACGAGTTCCTGCCTCGCGGTACATCTGCAGCACTTCATCCGGCACAAAAAATGGTTCCTGTTCCAGACCCATCACCTCTTTGGCCGCTGAAATGGCGGCTGTGTCAAAGGCAAGTCCATGTGCTGCAGGAGAATCGGTGAGTTCAGGCGAGGGAAAGCCAATGTGGCTGCGCAGGACGACCAGCGAGGGTTGGTCGAGGTTCTCGCGGGCTTCAATGAGAGCAGCCTCGATTGCATCAAGATTCTCTGATGCCTCTCCAAGTTCGATCACATGCCAGCCATAGGATCGGAAGCGTTCCGCAGCGTTGTCAGAGAGCGACAATTCGGTCGGCCCATCGATGGTGATGTGGTTGTCGTCGTAGATATAGACGAGTTTTCCAAGACCAAGGTGCCCTGCGAGTGAGGCCGCCTCATGGCTCAGTCCCTCTGAGAGGTCCCCATCAGAAACAATTGCGTAGATGTGATGATCGCAGACATCTTCGCTGAAGCGCTCGCGAAGGGATTGTTCGGCTATAGCCATGCCAACGCCGTTAGCAAAGCCTTGACCGAGCGGCCCTGTGGTGACCTCAATGCCAGCCGTGTGGTGTACCTCTGGGTGCCCGGGCGTTGCCGAGCCCCACTGACGGAACTGCTTCAGGTCCTCAAGTTCAAGGCCGTAGCCGGTGAGGTAGAGCAACGAGTACTGAAGAATGGAGGCATGGCCTGCGCTCAGGATGAATCGATCACGGTCCGGCCACTCGGGGGCAGAAGCTTCATAGCGCAGAATCCGAGTCCACAGAACATGCGCCAATGGTGCGAGAGCCATCGCCGTCCCCTGATGGCCCGAATTTGCTGCGTGCGGTGCATCCATTGACAGACCGCGAATCACGTTGATAGCCAACTGTTCGAGGTCTGTTCCAGCTGGATTGATCGAGGCGCTCTGTGGCATGTGGCAGGACTTTCTGTTGCGAGGACCGCATGATCGTAGCGATTGCATCCGTTTGGGAGTAATGCCAATTCATATTGTTCGCTGCTGTGCGTCACCGGCTTCAGGAAAGACCAGCAAGCTGACGGCTTGGCTGTGAAGTCTCGGAGCGCCCCTCTGCGCCCCGAAGCAGTCAAAACAGGAGATCCCCCAGAGGGCGGCGGGGTCGAGTGCCTCAGAGATGAGTAACGCCTCATGGTGTGGTCGGCCAAAGAAGTCTGCTGCCCTCGAACCTGCAGAGAACGCAAACGCTGCTCTCGTCGCTGGCAGCTCAGACAACACATCTATGAGATCCGCCGAGGCGCTCGTTGAATCGCGAAGTGCGAACTGAATCGTTGCCCCCTGCTCAATCTCGACGCCAATCATGATCGACTCTGCAGCCTTATCTGCACCTAGTACACCGAAGTACGAAACCTGCTCTCGGTTTGCAGATTGGGCGCCAAGAACACCGATGCGCAAAGAGTCTCTAGCCGCCGAACGGTTCTCAAGGGCGATTGTTGCAAGCAGTTCCTGTGTCACCTCAAGTGCATGTCGGCCGTCAAGTTCATAGATCACGTTTCGTTCAGCTCTAGTTGCAGTCAGAGGAGCCCCAAACGGCCGACAACCCTGCGAAGTACTTGCTTGCGTCTCAACTTCATGTGGGATCAGAGCGCCAACCATTCCATTCGCGTACACGCTGTTGTGTAAGCAGAGTCGAGTGGCCCCTTGGTTTCGGCTAGGCCCTGCGGAGCCTCCAACGATGGACAGTCCGGGCGCTAATTGAGCGATCTTGTCGAGCGTCAACTTGGTTTCGAGCAAGCTTGGGTCTGCTAGAAGAATCAGTGTTCCGGTTGCTCCTCGAAGCTGTTGAAGTCCTATCTCGTCGATGTCATTGACTGCTCCGCTGAGCCGAACCGGTTGTACCTGAGGTCCAGTCGTAGCGGTGTGACCTCCGCTGTACTGGTTCTGGCCGGAGTCTGAGAACCAGATTGCACACATGCTGAGTGCTGCGGAGTAATTCACTTCTCTGGCGCCATCTAGCAGCCGATCGGAAGTCACGCCAAGTTGCACACGCGGCGCAAGCAGCGCTCGCGTCGCGTGCAGCACATCCTCAAGCGCACCAGCATGAGGGGGAGTTACTGCAAGGAGTAAGAGATCGGGATTGGGCCCGCCTGACTCAAGTAGCTCTCCAGCACATTCGCCGACAGCATGAGTTGCAAGTGGGTGTTGGGAGAGTGTTGCAACGATGCGGGCTTGCACGGCCAGAAGTCCTAGGTAACAGGTTCGAGCAAGGTGTAGGGAACCACCGTGATCTCTCCTAATCCGATCCGACAGCGAGCTTCGATTGTTCCGGCGGTTACAAACTCGAGTTCACCGCGGACTAACCGGTAGGCGAACTTGCCAGGCTCGACCTCAATCGGCTGCACGTTTCTTGCAACCTGCTCGCCCTCTCGGTGAAAGGTGACCTCGAGTACTCCGTTCGGGTCTTCCCCGACTCCGTTGCGAACAATCACCACCAGATGCGGTGTCACTGTTACGGGAAAGGGCGAGGGCGCCGCGGCCGAAAAATGGATCCCAGTGAGATCAATTCGAGTCGAGGGTCCGGGGGCTTGTCGAAGTTCAATCTCGTCGCTAAAGAGCGCTGACACAATCTGCATGCCATCACAGTAGGACTGAGATGATTCTCGGGACGAGTCGGCCCCTCCTCGGGGACTGCCCAAGGGGCTTATACACTGCCAAGATGTCGCGCACATTGTCCGAGGCGGACTCCAAAGTCTTCTTGTCCGAGTTCAACATTCCCTTTGCTCCAGAACTGCTCGCTATCAGTGCAGATGACGCTGTGATAGCTGCTGTCTCGGTCGGGCTGCCAGTTGCGGTGAAGCTGTGCGGCGAGAACATTTCACATAAGACCGAAAGAGGGCTGGTGCGACTGGGGCTCTCCGATGCCAGCAGCGTTCACGAGGCTGCAACTGAGCTGCTTGAGGCAGCAGTACCAGAGGATCATGCAACGGGAGTTCTCGTGGCACCGATGGTGAGCGGTGGCCGTGAACTCATTGCGGGGCTGTCGGTAGACGACCAGTTTGGCCCAACGGTCCTCATCGGAATCGGGGGCGTACTCGCAGAGGCCATCGCGGATGTAGCGGTTCGGCTGTTGCCAATCACAGCGGTAGATGCAACGGAGATGATCGAGCAGCTTCATACGCAAGGGCTCCTCGAGGAGTTTCGCGGAGAACCTGCTGTTGATCGAAAAGCAGTGGGCGACATTTTATTGGCCCTCTCGCGACTCGCAGCGGAACACCCCGAGGTTGTCTCGGTCGATATCAACCCATTGATTATTTCAGGAGGTCAACCAGTCGCAGTTGACGCACTCGTTGAGGTGACATCGTGAGTCCAGAGCAGATTGCATTCAACAACTCCGAAGCAGCGTTTCTGGCTTTGTTTGAGCCCAAGGGAATTGTCATCGCTGGCGCTTCAACTCATCCTGGAAAGTTTGGATTCGTCAGTCTTCACAATGTGATTGCCTCTGGGTACGCCGGCAAGATCTTTGCCACGAACCTGGAGGGGGTAGAGGTCCTCGGTATCAAGACCCTTCCGTCGCTTGAGGAGCTACCTCAGGGCGAGGCTGACCTAATCTTTGTCTGCACACCCAAGTCTGCAAACCTCGACCTCCTCCGGTCAGCAGCAAGAAAGGGAATCCGAGCAGCATTTCTTACTTCGGCCGGCTACGGAGAAGCAGGGGAGCAGGGCCAAAAAGACGAAGCAGAGCTAGTGGAGCTCTGCAAAGAACTTGGACTCTTGCTGGTCGGTCCAAACGGCCAGGGAGTCATCTCAACGCCGGCAAAGCTCTGCGCACAGATCGTGGCTCCGTACCCGCCAGCGGGCACCATCGGTATAGCAAGTCAGTCCGGGAACTTTGTCTCGAGCTTCATGAATTGGTCCTGCGCCACTGGAGTCGGGGTTTCTCGGGCAGTCTCGGCAGGAAACGCTGCGGCGACCTCGGTCGGGGATTTCCTTCAGATGTACAGCCACGACCCCTCAACGAGAGTCGGTCTTGCCTATGTAGAGGGAATTCCTGATGGCAGAGGCTTCTTTGACCAGATGAAGGCAGTAGCTCTTAAGATGCCGCTTGTAGTGATCAAGGGCGGATCCACTGCCGGGGGCGCTCAGGCCGCTGCTAGTCATACGGGTTCTCTAGCAAGCGATGACCGGACCTTTGACGGAGCCTGTCGTCAGGCAGGAGTTACTCGCGCAGCAACCGTCGAAGAAGCTTTTGAGGCAGCGGCAACCTTTGCGACTCAACCGCTTCCGCGAGGCAACAGAGTTGTTGTGATGACAACTGCCGGCGGTTGGGGCGTGGTGACAGCAGATGCAATTACTCGTGATCACGATCTGGATTTGATTGAGCTTCCCTCGGATCTTCGTGAGTCCATTGATGCTTATCTTCCACCGCGCTGGAGTGGGAGCAACCCAGTAGACCTAGCTGGTGGTGAGACGAGAGACACCATTCCAAAGGTGCTGGAGTTGGTCGCCTCTCATCCTCAGGTCGACGCCGTGATCTATCTCGGAATCGGAATTCAGTCGAATCAGGCGCGCATGCTCAGTGAAGGACCGTTTGCAGATGACCCTGACGTTGCAAGAATCGTTGCGTATCACCAGCGCCAAGATGCAAGGTTTGCCTCAGCCGCTGACGAGATTTCACGAACGACAAACAAGCCAATCCTCACTGCTACCGAGCTTGCTGTGGCATTTGGGGACAATGCGGGGCCTGCAACCGTTCGAGGCACAGGACGATTGTGCTACGGCTCTGCAGATCGAGCTGTCGCTGCACTTGGTCACCTCTGGCGTCATAGCCGTTATCGGATAAGGCGCGGCTTGCCACTGCTTGATGCCTGCCCGGCAGAGTTTCTAAATGCCGGTGGATCCTCTCATGAGGCCGGCAGTGACTAGCCAAGAACCTCCCGCAGGTGAGCGCGAGCAAACTCCGGCGGAGCGAGCCGGAGCAACTCCGCTCAACCCCGAGCTCTTTCGTGAACATGCTGCACAGGCTGCTGCACGCGCAGAATCGCAGCCTCAGAGCCTGCTGAACGAACAAGCCCTGAGCGAACAAGCGCGTTCGTCAGGCGAGGATTTTGCTGTTGTTAGAAGAAAGAAGCGTCCGAGCCATCTCGCTCAGCGAAGATCACGTCTTGCGTACAAGCCGTGGTTGATTTCAGCAGGCTGCTGTGTCGTTCTTTCTCTTCTTTTTGCCGTAGCGGGGTACTCCTTTCAGAGCGACATAAAAGAGTCTGCTGCGCCCGAATCGCCTTTGGTGCTAGCGACCAGTTTGTTCTCAGCGCGCCGTGTGGCTGAGGTAGTTGTTCGACCTGTCGCCGCCCGAAACCTCCAGACTGTTCTTGAACCGATTCTTGCTGACGCCCCAGCTAATACTTGCCTGCAGGTTCGGGATTCCAACAACGCAGTTTTTTCATTCCAGGCTTCGCAGCCACTCGTTCCAGCTTCAAATCTCAAGTTGGTCGTTGCGGCAGCAGCGCTCGACCTTCTTGATGCAAATGCTCGGTTGAGTACGAAGTTTTCGACTGATGGAAAAGCCACTGACGGGTCAACAGTTCAGGGAAACCTGTATGTGCTCGGCGGCGGAGACCCGGTGTTGAGTACTGCCTCATTTGCAGCTAGGCCAGATCGTGCAGGACAGGTCTTTACTGACCTCGATAAGGTCGCCGATCAGATCTACGACTCTGGAATCCGAACGATTACGGGTTCGATTGTTGGCGATGCATCCCGGCACGATGACCTTCGAGGGGTTGAGTCTTGGCCCGATCGCTATACCGAACAGGGCCAAGTCGCACCCCTGTCTGCACTGTTGGTCAATGACGGAGTGGATGGCAGCGGCGCAATTGTCAAGGATCCAACGCTGCATGCTGCAGCAGTTCTGACCGAGCTGCTCCGCTCTCGCGGAATCAAGGTGCAGTCCGAGCCCAAGGTCGGAGTGGCTCCAAAGAACGCGACTGAGTTGATCCAAGTCGACTCCCCAACCGTGGGCGAACTCGTCACTGAGGCTGTTCGATTCTCGGATAACACCACCACTGAAATGCTCGTCAAAGAGATCGGCCTAGCCGAAGGCGGAACGGGGACAACAGCAGCTGGAGTTGCGGCACTTTCAAAATGGGTTGCGGACTCGTCGCTGCCTGCTGAGGGTGTGAGCTTTGTTGATGGGTCCGGGTTATCTCCAGATGATCGAGTGACCTGCGCGTTTCTTTCGTCCTTGCTCGCCGAGGGGGGCAGTGAGTCGGCAATAGCGACCTCGCTGGCTGTACCTGGCCAAGCGGGCACTCTCGATGAGCGATTCTTATCGGAGCCACTTCGAAGCAGCCTGCGAGCAAAGACAGGGACTCTGTTGCAAGTCACTGCTCTTTCTGGTTGGTTGGCTACAGCAGCGCAGAAGAACTTGGGCTTTTCTTTGTTGATCAACACCGGCAGCAGAAATGTAAATGCGTCGGACCTGACAACGCAGCGAGAGGTTTTGCAGGCATTGTTGACGTATCCCGACGCGCCACCTCTCGACACACTGGTTCCTGCAGCACCGGAACCGCCAAAAGGATAGTGATGATGCCCCAACATGGAGAGGACAACTCCTCGGTTCACCCAGAGTCCTCGCTAGAGGCTCATGACCTGCCGATGTTTCCGCTCGGGTCGGTGCTGCTTCCCGGCATGGGGTTGCCTCTGCACATCTTTGAGCCTCGCTATCGAGTGATGATGTACGACTTGCAACAACTCGACTCTCAGGAATTTGGAGTGGTGCTGATTGAGCGAGGCAGCGAGGTCGGCGGGGGTGAGACAAGAGGCCACGTGGGATGTCGGGCAGTCATTGTTCAGGCTGTGGAACAGGCGGATGGCTCCTGGGCGGCGGTAGCGGTGGGAACGGAGCGAATCCAAGTTCTTGAATGGCTTGATGACGACCCGTATCCAAGAGCCTCAGTAGCAGCCTGGCCAGATGAAGAATTGAAGCTGCCATTTGACGCTTCAAAGCTTGACCTAGCAGAGCAGATTGCGCGTCGCGTTGCCGCGTTAGCCGTCGAGATGGGCGCACAGGGTTCACTCGCAGATTGTGAGCTCAGCGCCGACCCCAGCAGTCGCCTATATGAACTCGCCACCATGGCACCACTCGGTGCTCTCGACCGCCGTCACATCCTCACGACTCCCGATTTGACCACTCGGACGCAACTGCTGATCGAGATGCTGCAAGATCAAGAACTGATGCTGCAAGGCCGCCTCTCGTTCGGTGACTGAAGAATCTGCTGGGCCGGTTGCTCAGAGCACTACTCGCTGTTTGCAAGAAGTTGGACGATTGGAGCCGGGTAGTAACGCCTTGTCGGCGTTGAGGGTGGTAAAACTGCAGCTAAGAATTTAGGAGGAAACGTTGGCAGATCAATTCGCAGAGAAGTTCCGGCCGAAACCGAAATCAGGACCGGTCGGGCAGATCACCGAATTGAAAGATCTGGTTGCGGGCTATGCCAAGCAGCAGACCGTCGACCCGCTGAAGACCCTTGGACGCTATTTGGGCTACGGGTTTGCGGGCTCCATGGTCATGGGTCTTGGTTTCTTCTTGCTTCTCCTTGCGCTACTGCGAGGTCTGCAGGAGTTCACGGTTTTCAATGATCCAACTCAACTCGATGGTGGAACATTCTCATGGGCCCCTTATTTCATTACTGCTACCGCCGGTACGGTGTTGGTGGTTCTGTTCTTGTGGCGCTTGATCGTCAACTTGAATAAGCATCACGCTGCAAGCGCCCACTCCGCATAGACACAACGGCTACAAAGAAGAAGTAGGGATGGAAATGAGTCAGAGCAGATCAGACGTTCCGATCAGCCGTGAGGACATCAAGAACAAACTCGGCGATCTTCAGGGTGAAGCCCTTGACCAAGTTGGTGAAGCAAAGAGTCAACTCCTTGCTGTGGCCGCTGGAGTAGCAGTTGCTGCGCTCGTCGTCGTGTTCCTTCTTGGTCGGCGCGGCGGCAAGAGGTCCTCTGCGATCATTGAAGTTCGCCGCTCCTGATGATTCAGAGCTTGTGGGAGATGCTCCTCTCCCGTCTGTTTGGCGAGGGTATGGCCTCTGGGGTTGTTGTCCGGGGAACCGAGTTTCTTGGCAAAGAACTCTCTAGTGCAGTCCAAAAAGAAGACCAAGATGTTACGAGGGTTCGCCTCCGTGCAGGCGAGAGCTACACCGTTGTTGCTCGTCCCCCTGCGACCCGAAAAGAACGAAAGTTGGCAAAGTCGCAGCGCTCGCTGAACCGCAGGTTTGAGTCGCTCAATCGACCAACAAAGTCGCAACTTCGAGCTGCAAGAAAGCTCTCGCGCGCTCAACGTCGCCTGAGCCGTTCGGCCCCCACCACTAAGCGCGGTCGGAAGCGAGCCCAGAAAGAGGCTGCTCTCGGTAGACGGTTCGACCAGAAGATGCGTCCGAGCAAACTGCAGTTGCGGGTGGCCAAAGATCTCACTTCAACCACAACCCAACTTGATACCTCACGAGCGTTGAGCCTGCAGCTAGCGAGGCGTAGAAATCGAATTCGCCGTCGGCGAACAAAGGTCACTGTCTACGACTGAGTAGCAAACTCAGCCGAAGTGAGCGGCCGCGTACGGACCCTCCGTTAGGTGGTCACAAGAGTTGGGCGCTGTCGTCCATCATGTAGGGATGATTGTGCATCTTCGAAATCCAAACCGTGAAGTAGTCATGGCTGGTCCAGCGCTTGTCTCGGTCCTTCTTGAGCGCTTAGAGCTGAACCGTGAATCGGTTCTCGTGATCCGAAATGGAACAATCGTTGCTGGGGACGGGCGGCTCGAGGATGAAGACGAGGTCGAAGTTCGTCCCGTGATCTCCGGTGGCGCTTTCGATACGGAGCTTGCCGTCTGCCGTGAACGACTGCCTGAGCCGGGGGAGTAGATAATGAAGTGCGTTGTCTGCCGCGAGTCGGCAGTGATAGATGTCCGCAGGGCAAACTCCAATTTTTGTAGCGACCACTTCGTTCGTTTTTGTCAAGAACAGATGTCTCGAGCAATTCGAGAGTTCGACATGTTGTCATCAACAGACCGGGTACTTGTTGCTGTGTCTGGAGGGAAGGACTCGCTTGCCGTTTGGGATCTCTTGCAGAGATCCGGGTATCAGGCAGACGGCCTCTATCTAGGTCTCGGTATAGAGGACTACAGCGATACATCCGTTGTGTTCGCACGCTCGTTCGCTCAGTCACGAAATCTGAACTTGATCGAAGTAGACCTTCCTACTGACTATGGCTACGACATCCCGTCTGGAGCACGGGCCGCCCGTCGTGCGCCATGCTCAGCCTGCGGCACTTCCAAACGGCACCTTTTCGACAAAGTAGCGCTCGAGGGTTCCTACGATGTTCTGGTCACCGGCCATAACCTTGACGATGAGGCCGCCGTGCTGTTTGGAAACGTGCTTCGCTGGCAGACCGAATACTTAGCACGTCAGATGCCAGTGCTTCAGGCAAGGCCAGGCTTTCCAAAGAAGGTCAAGCCACTGATCCGCCTGTCCGAGCGCGATACTGCCGCTTATTGCATTCTGCTTGGCATCGACTACATGGTCGATGAGTGCCCGATGTCTGCCGGCAATAAGCATCTGGGCTACAAAGAGGCCCTGAACTCCATTGAACTTGCTTCACCCGGAACGAAATCCGATTTCTACTCAGGGTTTTTAAGAAAAGCATCTGAACTCTTCCGATCTGCTTATCTTGAAGCAGCACCACAGGGAGGCACGACTGAGTCTGTTGAGGACCTGACGCACTGCGTTCGCTGTTCCGCCCCTAGTACGTCAACGCTATGCGCCTTTTGTCGCTTGGTAGAGAAAGCAGGTGGGTCAGTCGGTGCGGAGCAGCGCGGGTTGAGAAGCGCCGGGGATACGAGTGCTGCTCAACCTGTCAGGATTACCAAACGAGCAGTAGGACCAGAAGTGTCGACAACGGCACCCTTAAGACCAACAGAAGTTGAGGCAGAACTATGAGCGGACCATTAGCCGAAGGGGATCTCGTACAGTTCCTCGATAATAAGGGTCGCCGGTACCAAGCAGTTCTGACCCTTGGTAAAGAGTTCCACTCGCACTCTGGTTACATCGCTCATGATGAGATCATCGGCCGCGCTGAGGGATCGACATTTAATACCACTCGCGGTCAGGTACTGACCGTGCTGCGGCCGACACTGTCGGACTTCATTCTCAAGATGCCTCGAGGTGCTCAGGTCATCTACCCCAAAGACATTGGCCCGATCCTGATGCTGGCCGATATCGGCCCTGGGGTGCGCGTACTGGAGTCAGGGGTTGGTTCCGGGGCGCTGTCTATGGGAATGCTTCGCGCTGGCGCCGATATTGTTGGCTACGAGCTTCGAGAAGACTTTGCGTCGCGCGCGCAAAAGAACGTTGAGCAGTTTCTCGGCGCCGATGTACTCGATCGCTACCGTGTTGAATTGCGAGATTGTTATGAGGGAATAGACGAAAAGGAGCTTGACCGCGTTGTGCTCGACCTCCCTGAGCCATGGCAGGTGGTGCCGCACGCAGCAACGAGTCTGCGCACCGGGGGAATCTTCTTGGCGTATACCCCAAGCGTGACTCAGGTGGCACAGCTCCGAGAGGCACTCGCTGCTGCTTCCTTCTTTGCCTGTGAGACCCTCGAGGTGCTGCAGCGGGGTTGGTACGTAGAAGGACAAGCGGTGAGGCCGGATCATCGAATGGTCGCTCACACCGGCTTCTTGACTCACGCACGTCTCAGTGGTTCCTAACGTGACGGTGCTTCCTCAAGTGCCGGTGGGCGACCTCGATGAGCAGATGCTGCTAACAGCGGGATGAATCTGTTTGACGCCCTTCTGATTGCCGGTGCCGTGTTCGGTGCTTACGGGGGCTGGAAGCTGGGGTTTTTGCAGCGCCTGTCGGGATGGCTCGGAGCCGCAGCGGGCTTGGGCTTGGCGCTGCTGCTTCTTCCGAAACTCACTCAAGTCTCTGGGGTCAGTTCAGACATAGCAATCCTCACACTCAGCGCTGCAGTGTTGTTCCTAGCATTTATGCTCGGCCAAGGTATTGGCTCCGGCATCGGTTCTAGGTTGCGGCGAGGGGTTGATAGCACGGGCGGACGTGGCCTCGATGCCTTCGGTGGTGCAGTCCTAGGAGTTCTGGGAGTCGTTGCTCTGGCATGGCTCATATTGCCGGTGATGTCTGAGGCGGAGGGTTGGCCCTCGGCAACTGCGCGAGGATCGGTGATTTCTCGTGAGATCAGCAATTCCCTCCCTGCTCCACCTTCGCAGATCACTGATTTGGAAAGGCAGCTAACAGGAGGCGAGTTTCCGAAAGTGTTCTCGGGTCTTCGTTCCGCTCCAGAGATCGTGCCACCCCCTGAAGGGAGTTCCTTCTCGCAAGAACAGCTCACTGCGGCCTCGAGAAGTTCGGTACGCGTCGAGGCCTCGGCTTGCGATCGAATTCAGGCCGGAAGCGGGTTCTTTGTCGCCGAGAACTTGATCGCAACCAACGCACACGTTGTTTCTGGATCAACCTCATTACAGGTGATCACAACCGACGAGGGTGAAGTCACCGATGGCCAAGTGGTTGCTTTCGACCCCGAGACCGATCTTGCTTTGATCTCTACTGATCTGAATAGGCCAGCTTTGCCTCTAGCTCCACCAGCAGTGGGCGACCGTGGCCTTGTCATGGGCTTCCCCGGTGGCGGACCGTTTGATCCCTCGCCGTTTGAAGTTGGCGAGCGAGTTGATGCAAGCGGGAATGACATCTACGACCGGGCCAAAGTCACGAGAGACATTCTGGTGCTTGGTAGCAACCTTGCACCCGGTGACTCTGGAAGCGCTGTGCTGCGTTCAGACGGTTTCGCTATCGGAGTAGCGGTTGCAATAGCACCTGATAAACCCGGTGTTGCGTATGCGCTGTCCTCCGCAGAGCTAGCTCAACTTCTTGAACAGGGAAGCAACGGGGCAGTGAGCACCGGGACCTGCGTTTGAGTCACAAACTCCTTTTCATGACCTAGGCGCCGAGCAATCACCGAAAAACCTTGTCTGAGTAGCTATCTTTTAGTTCACGCATATCTGTGCGGATCGCAATAGATGAAGGACTCCCGATATGTCAGATGAGAACACACCCCAAGACGGGTTCACCCAAGGTGAGCCTGGAGTGTCGGCAGAGCCGGTTTCAGATGCCACGCAGGTGTTGCCAACCACCGCAGCAGTGCCGACAGCCGCCGCTGCCGCACAAAGTGGATCACAGCTAGGCGATCCGCAGGTGACGGGCGGTTCGGCAACCGCCCCTACTCAACCAAGCGGCGGTGTCCCCGGTTGGGCTGTGGGAGTGATAGTGCTTCTAGTGGTGGTAGTGATGTTGGTGTTGTTCTTGGTACTGCGAGACAACTCAACTGCGCCTGCTGATTCAACAACTTCAACGAGCAGCAGCGTCAGCACCACGGTGACGACCTCGTCTCCAAGCACCAGCCAGCGCCCGACTACCACGCAGCGGCCAGCAACCACGACAACTCAAGCACCTACAACAACTCAGGCGCCGACGACAACAACTACCGAAGCTCCTACCACCACAACGACTTCGGCTCCCTAACGAGAGCGGAGATCGCAGGGCGGTCAGCGAGCGATTTTGCTCGGGTCAGCCCGCTTCGATGAAGATGCACTCGCCGGGGCATTCTTCGGCCGATTCAACGACCCCTTCGATCTCTTTGTCAGGAATGTCTGCCAAGGCTGCAGCACCACCTGGGTCGCTCAGGATGTCGCTGCCCTGTTTGACGTATGCCAAACCGTCATCAAGTAGCGCAAACACAGCGGGAGAGATCTCTTCGCAAAGACCATCTCCGGTGCAGAGATCCTGATCGATCCAGACCTTCAAACCCATGTGACTAACCTGCCTTAGTGTTGGAACTCGGGGGAACCTGATTGAAGAACTTGTACTTCACCATCATAGCCACATTGAGTAATTAGCACGGTAATCCCGGTGGAAATCCGTCACAATCCTGAGCCTTCTCAGCTTTGTGTCCCCGCGACCATGCCGAAGCGGGGTATACAAAGGAAGGGCGTTTACGGTTCGCCCAAATAGAGGATGAGAGGGTTCCATGGATAATCAGGAAACCACCAACGATTCCGAGTTCGGCGACAGCGAGACTGACCGGCTCCGCGAGCAAGTAGCCGAGTTGTCGGAAGAAGTCTCGGTTCTGTTGCGGCGCCTTCAAGATGCCCCTAAGCGGGTTCGAACTCTTGAAGAACGTCTGTTAGAGACGAAGGGGCAACTAGCTCAGGCCGTCAGCCAAAACGAGAAGTTGTCGTACACACTTCGCGAAGCTAGAGACCACATCTCTTCGCTGCGTGACGAGGTCGACAAACTCACCCAGCCTCCTGCTGCCTATGCGACCCTGCTTGGCGTCAACGAGGACGGAACCGTTGATGTTCAGGCAGCCGGACGCAAAATGCGTGTCGAAGTCTCGCCTGCGATTTCTCCTAGCGAACTTTTTAGTGGCGCAGAGGTGGTGCTGAACGAGGCCTACAACGTGGTGATGATCCGCGACTCTGAATCCTCTGGAGAGATTGTCACGTTCAAGGAACTGTTCGAGGATGGAAGGCGAGCCTTGGTGGTTGGAAGGGCAGACGAGGAGCGTGTGGCCGAGCTAGGAGACAAGCTGCTCAAGGTCAAGATGCGAGCCGGCGACAACGTGTTGATGGACTCACGGTCGGGCATGCTGCTCGAGAGGTTGCCACGCCCAGAGGTAGACGAACTCATCCTCGAAGAGGTTCCTGACATCTCCTATGAAGACATCGGGGGACTCGACGAGCAGATCGAAATGATTACCGATGCCGTTGAGCTGCCCTTCCTGCATCAGGACCTGTTTCGCGAATACCAACTACCTGCCCCAAAGGGCATTTTGCTCTATGGGCCGCCTGGATGTGGAAAGACGCTGATTGCGAAGGCAGTGGCAAACAGCTTGGCAAAGAAGGTGACGGAGTCAACGGGCAGAGAGGCTCGCAGTTTTTTCTTGAACATAAAAGGCCCGGAGCTGCTCAATAAGTATGTCGGTGAAACGGAGCGACATATCCGCTTGGTATTTCAGCGTGCTCGTGAAAAAGCCGCCGACGGGACGCCGGTGATTGTCTTCTTCGATGAGATGGAATCTCTCTTCCGAACTCGCGGAACTGGAATTTCTTCGGATATGGAGGCAACGATCGTTCCTCAGTTGCTTGCAGAGATCGACGGTGTAGAGACTCTCAAGAACGTGATCGTGATCGGAGCTTCAAACCGTGAAGATCTCATTGACCCTGCCATTCTGAGACCAGGGAGGCTCGACGTAAAGATCAAGATTCATCGACCAGATGAGCGTGCCGCCGCTCAGATCTTCGGCCGCTATCTGACACCCGAATTACCGCTCGATCCGCAAGAGGTTGAGCGCCTCGGTGGTGGGGATCCGCAGAAGGCGATTCTTGTGATGATTGAGCAGACCGTTGAGGAGATGTACCGAACGGATGAGGCAAATCAGTTCCTCGAAGTCACGTACCAAAATGGCGATAAAGAGATCATGTATTTCAAAGACTTTTCCTCTGGAGCCATGATTGAGAACGTGGTCCGCCGGGCGAAGAAGCTTGCCATTAAGCGGCAACTTGCTGGCGGCAGCACTGGTATTTGCGTGGCTGATTTGTTTGCCTCAATTCATCAGGAATACAAAGAACATGAAGACCTTCCCAACACAACGAACCCAGACGATTGGGCAAAGATCTCGGGCAAGAAGGGTGAACGTATCGTTTACGTTCGGACGCTCGTTCATCACATCGATGCTGACCCCGCTGGGGGGAGATCAATCGATCGAGTTGCTACTGGGCAGTACCTGTAGGCGTTTTTTGCTAGCAGTTGCCAGATTGCCTGATGGAAGATTCACTGTCGAAAACCGTTTGAAACGGAGTTGTTGCTTTGGTAAAATTTCGTTCTCCTGAGGAGAAGGGAGTGTCAAATTGTGGAAACAACTTGTCGCAATTCGGATTCGGATACCTAGCTTTCGCCTAGTTGCACTGTTTGCGCTGAGCCTGAGTTCCGCTGCTTGGGCAACTGGTTGCGCTCCCGAGCTCGGACCGTTGTTCAAATTGGCAGCCATTTCGCAGCCATCACTGCCCGAGACCTCGGATCCGTCAGTTGTCCGAGTAGATGCGCAGTTCTTCATCTACGGATCGAACAATCATCTGAGAGCTCCTGTCACGAGAACCACCGATATTGATCGGCAGTATTCACTCCAAGAGAAGAACAGCTTGACGATTGAGGGAATGCCTACCTCGGCTGCATGGGTCGCTCGGCCACAGCAACTCTGGGCACCAACAGTCGGGCAATTTGGGTCTCGCTGGGTCATGTTCTTCAGCGCTGACCGCCGTTACCCACCTCAGCCCAATAACGCTCAATGCGTTGGCCGAGCTTGGGGGCCTAGCCCCGCAGGGCCATTTGTTCCTGATCCTGAGCCGTTTACCTGTGGGCTGGGGCAGGTCGGTGGCGCACTCGACCCGGACATCACGACCGATGCCCAAGGCAACAAGTTCCTACTCGTGGCTTTTGGCGATACCGAGAGTCCACTTCACTCCATTCCCCTCGATGGCAATGCCAATCCGGCAGGGGCCCCCGTGCAGATTCTTAGTCGGCAATATGGCTGGGAGTACCACTTCATAGAGAACCCCGCCATGGCGTATGACTACACACGTGGCGATTATCTGCTCACGTATTCGGCCGGGGTGTGGTGGCAGCCGCAGTACTCCACAGGAATCGCAAGGTGCTCCACACCACTAGGACCATGTACCTCAGATCCGTCGGGGCCTTGGGTTGCGTCCTCTGCAGGTAGAACGGGGCCAGGCGGTATGAGTTTCTTTACTGATACCACCGGCGCAGCGCGCGCCATTTTTGCCACTTTTGCCGAAGGCCGTGAGACACAAAATGGTGGTCGGTCTGCCAGCATCATGCCGCTCACGCTGTCACCGGTCGTGGGACTCGGCCCGATCGTCAAGTAGTGCACTCGTCCTACCGCTAGCGTCACAGTGTGGCCATCGCAAAGATCTGTGGAATAGAGACTGAGTACGGCATTTTGGTTCGCGGGGTCGCCGAATCAAATCCAATCTCCTCCTCCTCGATCTTGATCAACGCATACCTGTCGCTTCTTGAAAGGGATCGAGTTGGTTGGGATTTCGAAGACGAGATGCCAGGAAACGACGCCCGCCAAGATCGGCGTTTGCTCGGCGTCGCACCCGAGATAGAGACCCACCTTGTGAATGCGGTGCTGACGAATGGTGCGCGGTATTACGTTGATCATGCGCATCCCGAGTTTTCTGCACCTGAGTGCACCGATGCCGCTCAAGCGCTTCTGTACGACCGGGCTGGTGAAGAGATTCTGCTTCAGTCCATGGCTGCGGCGCAGCGTCAGATGCCTGATGGTCAAGAGATTGTGGTGTACAAAAACAATTCGGACGGGAAAGGAAACAGCTACGGCTGCCACGAGAACTACCTCATGGATCGGGCTACCCCATTTCCCTCGATTGTGTTGCACGCCACCACGCACTTCGTGACCCGTCAGATCTTTACTGGGTCTGGCAAAGTCGGCACCGAAATGCCCGGATTGCGTCGTGATTCAGTGCCGTTTCAACTGACTCAACGAGCAGACTTTTTCGAAGAAGAGGTTGGCCTTGAAACCACGCTCAAACGCCCCATCATCAATACCCGCGATGAGCCACATGCTGACCCAGCGAAGTACCGCAGACTCCACGTCATTGCAGGCGACGCCAACATGGCAGAGGTCGCAACCTTCCTGAAGCTTGGAAGCACGGCTATTTTGCTTGCGATGATCGAGGACGAGGTGCTTGATAGCTTGCCTCAACTCGCTCATCCGGTTTCTGCAATGCATCAGGTCTCGCATGACCTGTCACTGAGTGAATTGCTGCTGCTTCAGGACGGAAGTCGAATGACTGCACTCGAGATCCAGTGGGTGATTCTTGGCCACGCGCAGGACTGGGCGGCAAGTCGGGGATTGGATTGCGTAGGCGAAGACGTGGGCGAGTTGATCCTTGACAAGTGGGAAGAGATTCTCAACGGACTTGAGTCAGACCCCGAGAGTCTTGCAACACAATTAGATTGGGTTGCGAAATACAGGCTGTTCGAGGGGTATCGCGAACGACACAGTCTGGACTGGTCAAGTCCGAGACTCGCCGCGATGGATCTGCAATATCACGACCTGCGAGCGGCGAGCTCCCTGTCTCGCCGGATGGGACTTGAACGACTCACCACAGATGCCGAGGTTGCCCAGGCAATTACAGAGCCTCCGCCAAGTACCCGTGCGTTTTTTCGGGGCCGCTGCCTAGCACGCTTCCCTGATGAGGTCGTCGCTGCGAACTGGGATTCATTAGTTTTTGACGTGGGAGAATCATCCCTGCAGCGAGTTCCCATGCTCGAGCCCGGAAAGGGAACTCAACAAGCAGTCGGAAAGCTGATCGACTCTTCTGCGAATGCGGCCGAGCTGCTCCAACGGCTGCAGCAGTAGCGCATCTGGCTCTGCGGCGAGAGCGCCCCAACACAGATTCTCGTCAAACGCGTCGCCGATTCCATCGCTGAGCAGGGTACGGTTAACACAAGCGGAGGTTGACTATGCCAGAACGAGAACTGAAGAAAAAGCCAGAACCCCAGCAGCGCGAGAGCGAAGTTGATCACAGCCCGGCAGCTACTGAGTCGGGAACCAAGATCAAGGCCGAACTCGATGATTTGCTTGATGAGATCGACGATGTGCTCGAGACGAACGCCGAGGAGTTTGTGAAGTCCTACATCCAAAAGGGCGGACAGTAATCACTCAACACAGTCACCTTGTAGCCTTCGCATCGTGACTCTTCCCAGCTTCCGAATCAGCGACGATCCAGGGCCAGACTTTGCTGCGCTCGTAAGGCGCATGGGCCTTTCGCCGGTAGTGCCAGACAGCCCGGTTGATGCCCGATTGACAATCACCCACGGCACTACCTGCGTTGCTGTGCGATACCAAGACGGCGTTGTGATGGCAGGGGACCGGCGGGCAACCTCGGGTAACTTCATTAGCCACCGAACCATCGAGAAGGTCTTTCCGGCTGATCGGCATTCAGGAGTAGCGATTGCTGGTGCTGCGGGGCCAGCAATAGAGATGGTTCGACTCTTCCAACTGCAGCTGGAACATTACGAAAAAGTTGAAGGTGCTCCGCTCAGCTTGGAGGGAAAGGCAAATCAACTCTCACAGATGGTGCGCAACCACCTGCCAGCCGCAATGCAAGGCTTGGCCGTAGTGCCCATCTTTGCTGGCTTCGATACTTCTCGAACTGCGGGAAGGCTCTTTCAGTACGATGTCACTGGCGGTCGCTACGAAGAGTTTGATCACGCGTCTACAGGGTCTGGTCAGATGCACGCGAGCGCCGTAATCAAGATGGGTTGGCGAGACTCCCTCAGCGAGGATGCAACCATCGACCTAGTGCTTCGTGCGCTCTATGAGGCCGCTGATGAAGACTCTGCCACGGGTGGTCCTGATCTCCTTCGGGGCATTTTCCCCGTTGTTGCAACTATTAGTTCCTCGGGGTTTGAACGCCTCGCCGATGATGATCTCGAGGCCCGTTACCTCAGCATTCTGGCCCAAGTCGCAACCGAGCGCGGAGGCTCACGATGACTGCACCGTTCTATGTAGCCCCCGAGCAAATGATGCAAGACCGGGCAGATTACGCCCGTAAAGGAATTGCACGCGGTCGAGCGATGGTTGCCTGCACTTTCGACGAAGGCATCTTGTTATGCGCTGAGAACCCGTCTCGCATGTTGCGAAAGATCTCCGAGATTTACGATCGCATAGCGTTTGGTGGAGTCGGCAAATACAACGAGTTTGATCAATTGCGCATCGCCGGAGTTCGCCACGCAGACCTCAAGGGTTTTTCCTTTAGCCGCGAGGACGTAGATGCGCGAAGCCTGGCGAATCAATACGCTCAGATGCTCGGCCAGGTGTTTACACACGAGATGAAACCAATGGAGGTAGAGATCCTTGTGGCCGAAATCGGTCACGATTCGGTCGGAGATCAACTGTTCCACATCCTCTATGACGGAACTCTCATCGACGAGACCGGGTGGTGCGTGCTCGGGGGCGAAGCCGAGGCAATCGGAGCTCGAATGAGCGAAGAGTGGGTAGAGGGATGCAGCTTTGCCCAAGCGCTTCAGGCCGCAGTTGATGCACTCGCAGGCCCAGATCGCAGTCTTGTGGTCAGCGAGATTGAAGTTGCCGTACTTGATCGTGCGGGCGCAAGACGAGCTTTCCGCAGAGTCGAAGACGCCGATGTAACTGCTGTGCTAGGTGTCAACGATGCAGAGAACGGCACGTAACCTGCCTGCTTCGCCTGTAAGTTGAATCAATGGAGCGTCGCATCTACGGACTCGAGAATGAGTACGGGGTTACCTGCACTCTGAGGGGTCAACGAAGGTTGAGTCCTGATGAGGTGGCCCGATACTTGTTTCGTAGGGTCGTTTCTTGGGGTCGGTCGTCAAATGTGTTTCTCGGTAACGGCGCTCGGCTTTACCTTGATGTTGGTTCACATCCGGAGTACGCGACGCCTGAGTGTGACTCCCTGTATGACCTCGTGGCTCACGACAAAGCAGGGGAGTGGATTCTTGAACAACTCGTCGACTCCGCCCAAGAGCGTCTGAGCGAGGAGGGGATCCGAGGAGATATCTATCTCTTTCGTAATAACACCGATTCTGCCGGCAACAGCTATGGGTGCCATGAGAATTACCTCACGAGTCGAGATGATGACCTAGGCCACTACACCGAGGTACTCATTCCGTTCCTAGTGAGCCGCCAGATCTATGCCGGTGCAGGCAAGGTGCTACAAACTGCGCGCGGGGCGCAGTTCTCAATCTCTCAGCG
>CAEZYU010000016.1_pt1 | contig 26912 bp, 27 predicted proteins | sample 7265681 | NCBI WGS metagenome assembly CAEZYU01 (sample SAMEA6813940, study PRJEB35770) | freshwater metagenome | biome: Freshwater; feature: Freshwater reservoir; material: water | place: Czech Republic | collected 2017-04-14 | depth 30m m | reverse complement strand
CTGCGCAGATATCTGCACGGGTCACAGCGGTACTGCTAGGTGTAGGTGTGCTCACGTCACTCATACCTGCAACTCCTTCACCTTGGCCTGGTACCCGGCCTCATCAATATCTAAGAACTCAGCTCGGAACTCATCCCAGGCTTCATCTGACTTCGCAGTGGCGGCATATCGCTTCTGGAAGGCCTCATCACGAGAATAGTCAGGTAGGCATTCCGTAAAATGCGCACCGTGGGGGGCTTCGATCACGCCGGTCACATCCATACGAGAGATCTTCAGATGAGTTATATCGCCAAGCCCCGCAAGCTCGGTAGTTGGCAGAATCCGCTCGGTGCTGACATAGGAGCGCTGTGCTGCGCGCACAAACAAGTCATCCATGAAGGGGTCCTCACCCAACCAGACAGAGTTGCCCGATACATCAGCAGCATTTTGATGCACCAACGCAGCGTCAAGTTCGAGCGCTGGCACGGCTAGCAACTCCTCAAATTCGCCGCCCGATGACTGCCCGGGAAGAACAGTTGCATAGGGCGAGGTGACGGTGCGCAGGTCTGACATGTACTTCATGACATCCGAGCCGAGGCCCGCCCGAGTGGGCAAGAACGGCACACGCCAAGCAGCAGCCTGCAAGCCCAAGAGCAACATGCCCTCATCCCATTCAGCAGCTTGGATGCTGCCGTTTTGCCGAGCGGCCTGGTAGTGGGGCTCGAGTGGAATGGAGTCAAGTGAGACAAACCCAGAGATCACCTTTCGAACCTTGCCGCTGCGGCAGAGCAGGCCAACATCGGGTCCGCCGTAGCTCACGATGGTCAGATCAGTCAGGTCTGAGCGAAGGATCGCGCGGATGAGCGACATCGGCTTTCGCCGACTCCCCCACCCACCGATTCCAATGGTCATGCCGGAACTCAGTTCGGCAACAACTTCATCTTCTGTGCAGCGCTTGTCCGGTCCGGGCACCGGACCCCCTTTGGTTACGGCCTGAACCCGATTTTCACGAACTCAAGCGACGGCAGAGCCTCAATTCTGATGAGGCGTCAGATAATGAAATCTAGACGGTCAGGAGCCCTCCGATAAATCGCGTCCGCTCGGGTCATGCTGAGACTGTTCACTGCTTCTAGCGAATATGGCCACAAGGAGACAGAAGGACCGATATCGTGATCGCACCGATGGCCGACTGGCCACATGGGGAAAGAGGAGTTCTAATGAATCCGCACAATAACTGGCGGCGCATCTGCGGCGTAGCACTTGTCGCAACCGTTGCCCTGTTTGCTGGGTCTTGCAGCAGCGACGACGACAGCAAGTCCACAACCACGACCACCGCCAAGGGCGATAAGACCACCGAAACGACTGCTAAGCCACTGAGCGATGAGGCCTACAGCGCCAAGGTTGCAGAAATCTCAACTGCAATCACAGGCGCTGGAACTGACTTGTGTGCCTTGAGCACGGTCACCACCGAAGGCCCACCCGAGCCGACGAACCCTAAGCAAACCGAAGAGGCCGTTGGGCTGTATGTAGAACTGCTCAACGCAGTGGCTGGCGCATTCCCTGCGGAATCAGCCGCATCGAGTGAGTCACTTCGTATGGCTGCCGATACCTTGCAGAAAGAGGCAGAAGCCGCAGGTTACCCGCCAGATTTCTTGTCAGGAGATGCAGGACAGAAGGCACTCTCGGGCGACGGATACACCGCTGCCATGACGGAATACCAGACGATCTATCAGGCACAGTGCGCACCGGCTACGCCTCCTTCAGATCCCGCTGCTGACCCAAGCGCCAGCACAGTTCCTGCCGGTTGATAGAAGCGAGTTGAAACTGCTGTGTTTCCACAGCTGAGTGACTACTGCGGCACGACCTCACCTAGCGGTGGGGTCGTGCCGCAGGTCTTTTTAGGGACGACAGCCCTTTCTTCGACAGCCCTTACTTCGAGAACGCTTACTTCGAGAACTTGGCCTCGGTCTTATCCACAAAGGCATCTCTGGCCTCGTCCGCCACGCCAGACAAGTTGAGTTCATAGGTAAAGCCCTGCTCAAAGCGATAGCTGCGTTTGACGTCTACTACGTCAATTCCGTTGAGGCATTCCTTTGCACGGCGAATAACGAACCTGCTCTTTGTGCAGATTTTGGCCGCTACTTCAAAAGCCGCGTCGCGCAGATCCTCGAGCGGCACCACTTTGCTGATCGATCCCCAAGATTCAAGCAGCGAGGCATCAACGGGCTCTGCTGTGTAGACCATCTCTCGCATCTTGTGCTGAGGGACAAGCCGAGCCAGATGAGTGGCCGCTCCGAGCGCACCTTGGTTGACCTCGGGTAGCCCAAACCGGGTGCCCTCTGCTGCCAAGATGATGTCCGAGTTGCCGACAAGGCCGATGCCTCCGCCCAAACAAAAGCCATGGACAGCCGAGATCACGGGAACCTCACACTCGTACACTGCAGCAAACGCTGCGTAGCAACCACGATTAGCCCCAAGCAGTGCGTCAAAGCCCTCGGTGTTTTGCATCTCTTTGATATCCACCCCGGCATTCCAACCGCGTCCTTCGGCACGCAGGATCAGCGCACCCACTTCTTGATTGCGACCCGTCGAAGTGACTACTTCGGCCAACTCATACCAACCGGCAACCGTCAGCGCGTTCACTGGCGGATTGTCCATCACAACTTCGGCAATGCCCTCTGTGATCGTGACCGAAATTCCCATGCTGTGCTCCCTAGTAAGTCGATTCATGACAAGACACTCTGCAGGGCCTGCAAGTTCTGTCAGGATGGCAACGGTACCGCCGGGCAGACCGCGGCGCCATGAGCGTATATTTGCAAGCCGAATCGGGCACCTATAGAGGAACGCAGGATGACACAGAGCAGCCAAGAATTTAGCGGACTCGATTACACAGGCCGCGTGGTCTTGGTCACCGGGGGTACCAAGGGAATCGGCCGGGTGATCGTGCAGCGCTTCTTGGATTGGGGGGCCGAGGTGATGACCTGCGGGCGCACCGAACCGGCAGAGCTTCCAACGGCGGGCGGGCGAACTGCTGGGTTTATGGCCGCAGATGTAAGAGACCCTGATGCTGCTGCAGCCCTAGTGGATGCAACAGTTGACCGCTTCGGCCGAATCGACACCGTGATCAACAATGCGGGCGGCGCGCCGCCCGCTGACGCAGCAACTGCCTCACCTCGATTTAGCGAGTCCATCATCAAGCTCAACCTGCTAGCGCCGCTCCATGTTGCCCAACGCGCCAACTTCCATATGCAAGCAGCGCCACAAGATGGCCGCACGAACGCAATCATCAATATCGCCTCGGTCTCGGCTGTGCGCCCCTCACCTGGCACTGCAGCGTATGGAGCAGCCAAAGCAGGGCTGCTCAGCCTGACCCAATCGCTTGCGGTCGAGTGGGCCCCAAAGGTTCGAGTGACCGGGATCATTGCGGGGCTCATCCTGACAGAACAGGCCGAGCTTCACTACGGCGATGAAGCGGCAGTTGCTCGCGCCGCAGCAACTGTTCCGGCCGGCCGCCTTGGCACACCAGAGGACCTTGCTCAAGCCTGTAGGTGGCTTGGTTCCCCACTTGCGTCGTACGTGAGCGGAACCTCAATTTGGCTACACGGTGGCGGGGAACGGCCGGCGTTCTTGGATGCAGTTGAGGGCAACTGACAACGACTGCAGTTGATGGTCCCCCGATTCTGAGCCCAAGGTTCCTACGCTTAGCTCATCACGGTGAGTAGCAGGTCCTTCACGAACTCATATCCAACTGTCACGACCAAGCGCAGAGCGCCGCGCGTGCTAGCGGCACTCGCTCTGGCCTCGATGATTCTCTTGGCAACCTCTTGCGGAGACCTTCTAGATCCCAATCAAGCAGATGCAGTAGTCAAGATCGAAGCGGATGATCAGCCGGCAGTGCTGCAGACCCGTCAAGAAATCCTGGCAAGTGCGAGTACTTGGGGTGGCACAAGAGTTGGCGAAGAAACGATCCGGCCAGATGAGACAGCGCTCGAGTTCAGTCTGCCGGGAGAGAGCCTAGAGATCGCACTAGGGGCTCTTGGTCGCCTTGATGCTCGTGTAGTAGCTACCGAGATCGATGTTGACGCTCAGCAAATCGATCGAGCGCAGGCACCCGTTGGTAGTGGCACCGAAGGCGCAACCCCCGACCCTGCCGATTCCAAGGTTCGACTCCGAGTCGAGGTGACCCAAGCGTCATCAGTTGGGGCCGGCGGCTTTGTGCGTTTGATCATGGCAATCTTCAGCCTCATTGGAATGGTTGCCACTGCAATCTGGGTCAGGAACTGGATCAAGGGCCGCTCAAAACCACCGGCACGGCGGCCGCGACGCAAGATTGAGAACATCGCGACATTTGAAGACCCTCCGACTCAGGAAACCCCTCGGGTCCCTCCCCAATGGTGAGTTTGGCCACTGATCAGGCCGACAAACTCACGGCACCTGTTCCTCGCTGCTGCGAAGTTCGAAATGTGTCGGGTTCAGGCCCCGTAGTACTCTGACGATTCGTCAGAACTACGACTGCCAGAACTGAGGCAAAAATGGCAAAGGCCAAACTCCCCGCTGTAGAGGGATGGTTCACGATGTCGCCGAGTGAGACCACTCCGCGACCGCAGGGGGCAGACCCCGTTGCGCTCATTGGCACCCGTTGCGCCGAGAGCGGCACCTACTTCTTCCCGCCCGAACGGGTCATGTCTCGTGCTCCTGGGTTTGCAGGATCCGAACTCGTAGAGGTGGAACTCTCAACTCGTGGTCGGCTCTGGTCGTATACCGACGCCCAGTACCAGCCACCGGAACCCTTTGAAGCGCCAACCGACCCCTACGAGCCGTTTTGTTTAGCTGCGGTTGAACTAGAAACGGAGCAACTTGTTGTTCTCGGCCAAGTCGTTGCCGGAGTCGGCATTGATGACTTGGTGGTTGGCATGGAGATGGAGCTCGTTCTGGGCACGCTCTATGAGGATGAAGACACTGAGTACACAATGTGGAAATGGCGCCCCGTAGCGCCAGCAACTCCAGGAGGCGAAGCATGAGCGTTGACCAAGTAGCCGTGCTCGGGGTTGGCATGCACCCCTGGGGAAAATGGGGCAGAAACTTTGTGGAATATGGCGTTGCCGCCGCGCAGGATGCCCTTGCCGATGCCGGTATCGACTGGCGAGATGTTGGATTTGTCGCTGGTGCAGACACCATGCGTAACGGGTACCCCGGCTACGTTGCCGGCGCTACCTTTGCTCAGGCACTTGGCTGGACTGGTATCCCTGTCACCAGTGCCTACGGGGCTTGCGCCTCGGGTGCAATGGCACTTGACGCTGCCCGTCAGCGCATTCTTTCCGGCATGTGCGATGTTGCACTTGTAGTGGGTGCCGATACCACCCCGAAGGGTTTCCTCAAGCCAAATAAGGGCGAACGCGGTGACGATCCCGATTGGTTGCGTTTTCGCCTTCTCGGCATGACAAACCCAGCGTATTTTGCAATGTGGGCTCGTCGGCGAATTGATCTGTTTGGCGCTACCAGCGATGACTTTGCTCAGGTGAAAATCAAGAACGCCCGCCATGGTCTCAACAATCCCTATGCGAGGTACCGCAAAGAGGTCACCGCTGAAGACATTGCGAAGTCGCCAACGGTGTCGAGCCCACTTCGGTTGCTAGACATTTGTGCCACCTCTGATGGTGGCGCTGCGGTCGTGCTTACCTCAATGGAGTACGCACGTAAGCATCTCAGCACCTCCGCAGGGTCAGCGGACCCGCTTGTCAAGGTGGCAGCAATCTCTACAGTCACCCCGACGTTTCCCAACACCATCTTGGAGATGCCCAACTTTGCAACCGATTCGGCTGCTGGAATTGCAAAGCCTGACCGAGGGTTCAAACAAGCCATCGGTGATTCGGCATATGCACAGGCAGGGCTTGGTCCCGATGACGTTGACGTCGCAGAGGTATATGACCTCTCCACAGCGCTCGAACTCGATTGGTATGAGGACTTAGGCTTTTGCGGAGTCGGTGAAGCCGAGAAGATTCTTCGAGATGGTGTCACCACCCTCGGGGGCCGATTGCCAGTCAACCTTTCTGGTGGCTTGGCCTGCTTTGGCGAGGCAGTCCCGGCACAGGCCCTCGCTCAGGTGTGCGAACTCACCTGGCAACTCCGAGGTACCGCCCAAGGGGCGCAGGCAGAGAACGCCAAGGTTGGAATCACTGCCAACCAAGGACTCTTTGGGCATGGATCTTCGGTCATTCTGACCCGGTAGTCCTAGCTAAACTTTTTTCTTGAAAATGTTCAGGTTGCTCCTGAGAGCTGCCGAGAACCTCTCTGGGAACACCAAGACCAGCAGATCCGGTCAGTACTGGCTCGGGCACGACTCTGTCGTAGCCCGAGCCTGTCGCTGCTCTAAATCGTTAGCGAACGCCTCGAGCTTCTACGATCTGTGACATGACGGCTCCGACACCTGTGTTGCCAAGGCGAGTGTTGGTCGAGGTTACTGACACGATCTCGATTGGCTACACCACTGGGATACAGCGCGTCGTGCGAGAAATCATTCAAGGGCTTCGTGGAGCAGCGGGCGAAGGCCTAGAGATTGTCCCGGTCCTGAAACCCTCGGTGAAGGGCGCTTATAGGACGCTGACCGACGAGGAACAGACTCGCCTCGAGGTCCATCCTCCCGGCGGGCGTGCGGGCAGACGAGCCGACAATTTTGGCTTTCTGTCTCCAGTGGTGCGGGTTCTCGGCGACCTGTCGATCGTTATCTGGGTTCGCGTGCAGGTCGGCAAAGTGCTCAAGAAGCGACGCGAGCTTCACCCGGTCAATAGCGCTCTGGCGTTAGGAACTTCGCAGCCGGGTTCAGTTTTTCTAGACCTTGAAGGCTCTTGGTATGACCCCGAACCGCGGTCGGTACTTCTTCCCCGCTTGAATGCAGAGGGGGTCAGCAGCATGGCGCTCGTTCATGATGTGATGCCGATTGTTCACCCCGAATGGTTTGATCCCCGCCACATTGCAGTTTTTGAGTCCTGGATTCAGGCGCACATTCAGTGGAGCACCAGATTTCTTGCCAACTCAGAATGCACGGCGAGGGACCTTCGCTCAGTGGCGGCACGCTATGGACGAAACGAGGAACTTGATGTAGTCGTCATCCCCTTGGGCGCCGACTACTTCGTGACTGAGCGGGTTGAAGTTGAATTACCCCAACAGGTGGGCAGGTTCATGCTCGTGGTTGGAACCCTTGAGCCGCGCAAGAACCAGAAGCTTGTGCTCGATGCCTTCGATCAGCTCAGTGGCGAGTTCCCAGATCTCTCTCTAGTCCTTGTTGGCAAAGAGGGGTGGATGGTGGACTCGTTGGTGGCAAGGATTCGCTCTCACCCGGAATACGATCGAAGAGTCTGCTGGTTCGGTGGAATTGAGGATGCAGAACTCAGTTGGCTCTATGAGAATGCCTTCTTGTCGATCAATCCCTCCCTGTACGAGGGTCTAGGTGTTCCAGTGCTCGAGGCTTTGGCTCATGGCTGCGCAACGATTGCTTCCACCGGAGGTGCACTCCCAGAAGCTGGCGCAGGCTTCACCGAACTCATCGACCCGGCCGATGTGGATGGTTTGGTCACCCTGATCCGACTCCATCTTGAAGACCCCGAACATCACCTAGCCATGAAAGACAAAGCTTCCATGTACAGTCCTCCATCTTGGTCTGACACGGCAGAAGTTGTGGCACAGGCTGTTCGCACGGTTCCGAGTCTGAGGCTTCAAGAGTCCAAATGACACAGCACAACTCAGACACCCAGGACGGCCCAGACACCCAGGGCAGCCCAGACACTCAGCACCGCCCAGAGTCACACCACAGCCCCGAGTCACAGCACAGCGCAGAAACAGGAGCTGCTCCTGGTGTTGATGTGTTTCTTCGTGTTGTTGTCGCCATTTCAGTGCTGATTGGCATTGCACTGCGCTTCGCACCGAGATCAGGAATGTGGCTAGATGAGGCCCTCTCTAGCAACATCGCACAGCTTCCACTAGGCGACATACCTTCAGCACTCCGACGAGACGGTCACCCGCCGCTGTTCTACGTACTCCTGCATTTTTGGACTTCTCTGCCCAAGCCGCTCGGTGGTGGTTCAGACTGGTCCATCCGGGCGTTCTCCGGGTTGATTTCGGTACTCACCTTGCCACTTATGTACTTCGCCGGAAGGCGAGTAGCCCAGCGAAAAGGTGCTGGGCCGTTAGGGATCCAACGGACGGGACTGATTGCGCTGGCCGTTGCTGCCACTATGCCGTTTGGTATTCGCTATGGAGCCGAGGCACGTATGTACGCCTTGGTCATTGCGCTCTCGGCTGCAGGTTATTTATTGGTTGATTCACTTCTTGCTGCACGCTCAAGTGGAACTCGTCGGCTCATCACTTTCCTTGGCGCTACCCTCACGGCCTCTGCATTGCTGTGGACTCACTACTGGTCGCTCTGGCTGCTTGGTGCCGTCGGCATCGTTGCTTTGTTTCAGGCATGGAAGGCGCCGAGTCGTGAGAGAAAAGTTGGAGCACGCCTGCTCATTGGAGCACTCCTCTTAGGTGGATTGAGCTTTACTCTTTGGGTTCCCACTCTGCTGTATCAGTCTGCTCATACTGGTACTCCCTGGGGCGATAAGTTTGGCCCGGCTTCAGTGGTAGTGCTCACTATCGTTGATTTTGCCGGTGCAAAATACGGGATCGCTCACCTCTTCACCTACCTGCTGGTACCACTGATCTTGCTTGGCGCACTCGCGATGATTCAGAAGGTCCGCTCCCTGGAACCGTTAGGGCAAGCAAAAACAGGGCGGGCAGAAGCAGCACAGACGAACGCAGCACAGACGAACGCAGCACAGGAGGTTGTGGTCAGAGGATCTGTGCAGCCACGGATCCGGGTTGAACTCTTGGTGATCCTGTTCACCGTCAGCCTCGGATGGGTAGCAACGACTGCAGCTAGCGGAACGTTCTCTTCACGTTATGCCTCTGGGGTCTACCCGCTGTTTTTGTTGAGCATCTCTGCAGGTATCGCCGTGATTCGCAGCCCTCGCGGCACTGCACTGCTGCTCGCTGCAATTGTGCTCATCGGATCAGTTGGTGCCTTTGGAGCGATTGGTGGCCTGAGATCTCAAACTGGTCAGATTGCTGAGAAGATTCTGGCTGCACAAACATCGGTTCCTGCGGTGGTCATCTCTTGCCCAGACCAACTCGGGGTCTCGCTTGAGCGGGAACTCGAGCAGGGTAGTAGTTCCTCCTTTTCTAGTGCTGTCATTCCGTACCCCACAGGTGGCGATCCCCGGTTTGTGGATTGGGTGGATTACGCAGACCGGAATTCCGCAGCCTCACCCGCTGCTTTTCTCGAGAAAGTAGCCGATCGAATCCCAGAAAATGCCACTGTGTATGTGGTGGAGAGTCCGACATATCGAACCTTTGAGGGACAGTGCGATGGATTGCTCGCTGCCCTTGCAGTAGATCGAGATCAGAGCTTGCTCCTTGAGATTGACGACAGTGGCATAGACGAGTCGGCCAACCTCTGGGCATTTACCCCCCGAGGCTGATAGGGCCCACCACCGATGACTGCGCCCGCCGAGTTAGAGGCTGACTCCCTCGCCCACAGCCAGACCGACAGCCATAGCCACACCCGCGGCCACACCCGCAGCCGTTGGAGCGCCGGTCTTCCCGCTGTGTGTCTTGGATGGGTCTGGGCCCGACTCTGCATCGCGGCTGGATTCGCAACAGCGCATCTCATGGTGGATCGACTTGATACCCCTCGCGGATCAGAACAGATTCAACAAGGTTTGTTCACCTGGGATGGTGCGTTCTATCGGGGTCTGGCACAACAGTGGTACTCACGGCCGGCACTAGGCAGTCTCGGTGGAGTGAGTGGTGCAGTAAGTGGTGCGACTGGTGAGGAAGCACGGTTCTTTCCGGTCTACCCGGCTCTAGCCCGAACTCTTGGCCCGATTCTGGGTGGGCACGCTGATTGGGCATTGATAGCCATTAGCAACATCGCAGCGTTTCTTGGCGCTTGGGTTCTCTGGAAGCTCGCTTCAGAGGTTCTGGACGGTCGGGAAGTTCGGGAAGTTCGGGAAGTTCGGGGACCACACGGTGCCGCCCTTTCCTCCGGCGCTGACCCCCTTGGCATTGCGAATCGATCGGCAGTATTGGTTGCAATCTTCCCAGCGGCCTTTGTCCTAGCTTTTGCCTACTCAGAGGGCTTAGCGCTCCTGGTGGTTGCAGGAGCACTGCTCGCGCTTCAGCGCCGCAACTTTGTTTTTGCCGGGCTGCTCGCGCTCATCGCGGCTGCTATTCGTCCCGTCGGCGGTCTCCTTCTGGTGCCGATTGCTGTTGAGCTGCTCCGAGCGCGACCCCGTCCCGCTTGGTGGAACTGGGTCGTTGGCATTGGTGGGCCAGTGGCTGGACTAGGCCTTGCGCTTCTTTGGATTCAACGATCCACGGGTGATCTGCTGCTCCCCCTCCGGTTACAACGCCAAATTCGAGGAGGGTTTCAAGATCCCGTAACGCGGGTGCTTGAGCCAATCGGTGAACTGTTCCGTGGCAACTTTCGCGATGTTTACAACCTCGGATTCATGATTCTGTTCTTGTTGCTGTTCCTCTACATGCTTCTTGCCTATACGGGGTTTGGGGCTCAAAGGGGTATAGCCAGGCTGCCAAGTTCATGGATTGCATACGCGGGTGTCTCACTGCTCTTGTTGCTCTCCTCACAGGTCACCGACTCACTCGGTCGATACGGGTTACTCGTTCTGCCCTTTGTCGTTGCGCTGGCCAACTGGTCCAACCGGCGGTGGAGGTACGTCGTTGTGGGAATTGCTTGCACCGCAGGCTTGATATGGCTGACGAGCGAAGCTCTTCTCGGGCGGCTCGTTCCCTGACTAGGCGGCTAGCGCCCTAGCTCGGCGACTAGCGCCCTGAGTAGGCGGCTCCTAACGGGAAGCATCGACAGGCAAATGAACTTATAAAACCGCGTCACGACGAAAAGCCGCCTGCAGACTTGGCATTGAGTCTCGCCTTGGCAACTAGAGCTTGGAGCCGTGCCCTGTGCCGGCGGACAGTCGTGTTCGGTCGGTAGCGAGACTCGTATTGGCCCCGCCCAGTCCGAGCGACTCGACCTAGGCGCAACTCGTAGCGCAGAACATCCGAGATCACCTTGTTGGGATCAGCCCCGCCAACGGTCAACCCCAACTGCTCGAGTGCGGCCCGCAACTCGGCGATCTTGCGCGGCTTGCCCTCCTGATGCAACAGCGTGAGCAGGCAGTACCTCAGATTGGCGCCGCATAAGGACTCGGGATAGAGAAAGAGCGGTCGCCTATAATTTTCCATCGGCGCAGTCTGCAGAGTCGCAGGCAGATTGTCACCGGGGAGCACTGCCCAATCGTGTGAATCCCGCACAGGCGATCCGCCAGAGTTTTCGTCATAACGCGGTTTTAAGGCAGTGTGCTGAGCCCCACCCCAACTCCGTTACTCAGCTGCTTTACTTCAGCTTCTTAACTCAGCTTCCTTACTTCAGCTTCTTAACTCAGGCGGCTTTCCTTCATCCGACTGCGAGCTAGTACCCAGGTTCCCCAGTTCGCAGTAGAGGCCGTGACCTCGAATTGTGCGGGAAGAGCGTGGGCGATTCGCTCGGCAGACAGGTGAATTGGTGTTCGATCTCCGATTGAGTTCACCCAGATCAATGCCCCGTCTGCTGCCAATACCCTGACTACTTCATCAGCAAACAACATCATGTTGACGCATGCCAGAACCGAGACGGCTCCAGTGGCAAACGGAAGCGCGCTGGAATCCAACTGCACTCTCTGCCCAAGTTCCTTTGGAAGCCGTTTCAGCATCTCGGCAGAGAGGTCTCCTGCAATGACCTGCTCAAAGTGCTGTTGCAGCAGCGCCGTTCCAGAGCCCGTGCCAGCTCCGAGTTCAACCACTACCCCAGTGGGCAACTCGGAGCGCGACAGCAGATCTTGCAGGACCTCCTGCCCCCTTCCCCTGCTCTGTGAGGCGGCCCAACCCTCCGCCATCTCATCGAAGAAGCCAGCAACTTGTTGAGCAACCTGCGGTGTCCACGAGAGCGGGTCATCGGCTACTGCTTCGGTGATCTGACGCATCGGATGAGCACTGCCAATATCTTCTGGTGGTTCTCCGACGGGAGTGAGGAGGGCAGGCAGGTGCGTAACAGACTCAGGCATTCTTGCGTGATTCAGCCGGAGAGATGCTGGTCGCACCTCGCATGTAGGGCAGCAACAACTCGGGGATTCTGATCGAACCATCCTCCTGCCGGTAGGTCTCCACGATTGCCGCCCACACTCGTGGAACTGCAAGCGCAGAACCATTCAGTGTGTGCAGAATCTCGGTCCCCTTACCCCCCTCAGGCTTGTAGCGCAGATTGGCCCGCCGGGCTTGGTACTCCCCGAACCAAGAAACCGAACTCACCTCTAGCCATTGGTCCACTCCAGGCGAATACACCTCAATATCAAAGGTTCGCGCCGCCGAATTTCCAATGTCGCCAGCGCAAAGATCTAGCACCCGGTATGCCAACCCAAGCTCAGCGATCAAACTCTCTGCACGATGCAGTATTTCTGCGTGAAGATCAGCCGCCTGTGCAGGCGTTGAGTACGCAAGGATCTCGACCTTGTCGAACTCGTGAACACGCAGCAACCCGCGTGTGTCTTTTCCTGCGGAACCAGCCTCACGCCTGAAACAGCTGGTGTGAGCGCAGAACCTCATAGGTAGGTCCCCCTCAGCCACAATCTCATCTTGGCCAAGAGAAGTCAGCGGAACCTCGGCGGTAGGAATAGCCCAGAGGTCATCACGTTCTACGGCGTAGGCCTCTTCAGAGAACTTCGGAAGGTGACCTGTGGCAACCATGGTTGCCGTTTTCACCAACGTTGGTGGACGCACCTCTTCGTACAGATCAACGTTTCGGTCGATCGCTAACTGGCAGAGTGCTCGCACCAGCGCGGCCCCCTGCTTGCGATACATCACAAACATTGATCCCGACATCTTTACTGCCCGCTCAACATCCAAAATCCCGAGCTGCTCGCCGATCTCCCAATGTGGCACTCGCTGACACGACGCATACGAGTCGGGCTGATACTGCTCAACACGCAAGATGACGTTGTCTTGCTCACCGCCACCATCGGGGCAATCCACTGCGGGAAGATTTGGAATCTGCAGAAGCTGATCACGCAGCTGCCCTTGCAACTCTTCAGCACGCGCATCAAGCTGCTTCTCTTCAATCCCGAGCAGCCTGCTCTGCTCCTGTAGCTCGGTGGCTTCTTCTTGGCGCTGCTCTCGAAAGAGTTTGCCCACCTCGTTGGAAAGCGCCCGAACCTCGGCTCGAAGCGAGTCACGCTGTCCGGACAACAATCGCAGCTCGGCATCGATGCCAGCCACTTCATCAATCACAGCAGCGTCTTGGCCTCTTCGCGCCAGCCCTGCCTTCACTTGGTCAATATCGCTGCGGATCATACGCACATCAAGCATGAGTGGAACCTAGTTGGCCTTGGACAGCAGACTGAACCTCATTCCCGTTACTCGTTCGCGAACCGTTCGCGAACCGCCCCCGAACTGTTCCGAACAGCAAGACAGAACTAGCGTCGCCTTGTGGCAGTCATCGCAAAGCAGTTGAGCATTCACTACGGTCAGACCGTGGCGGTAGACCAGATGAGCTTCCGAGCGGATTTGGGTCAGATCACCGTATTACTCGGACCGAACGGTGCGGGAAAGACCTCCACAATCGAGCACCTTGAGGGATACCGGGCAGCAACATCGGGGGAAACTAGCGTCTTGGGGCTTCATCCCGTTGCTGATCACCACAAGCTCACCGCTCAGGTTGGGGTCATGCTGCAACAAGGAGGCATTCCTACAGCTATTCGCCCTCAGGAGCTCCTTCGGCAGTATGCGGGCTTCTTTCCTCATCCCCTCGACCCTGGTGATCTGCTTGAGCGGGTTGGACTCACTGAGCGCTCCAAGACCCCGTACCGACGGCTCTCGGGTGGAGAACAGCAGCGGCTCTCGCTTGCACTTGCTCTGATTGGTCGACCGAAAGTGGTGTTTCTTGATGAGCCAACTGCCGGCGTGGACCTTGAAGGCAGAGATCTGATTCGGGCACTACTTCTGCAACTGCGCTCCGACGGCGTGTGTGTGCTCATCACCACGCATGATCTAGCCGAAACCGAACGCCTAGCAGACAAGGTGATTATCATCGATCACGGAATGGTGGTAGCTCAGGGCTCTCCAGGCGACCTGATGTCTGCAACGAGCTCGGATCATCTGCTCTTTGGTGCCACACCAAATCTTGACTGCGCAGGACTCAGCGCCACCATCGGGTCTCACGTTTCAGAGACATCTCATGGTGAGTACCGAGTTGAAGCACAACCCACGCCCGCTCTTGTGGCTGCAGTCACGAGCTGGCTAGCCGCTCAAAATATTCAGCTCACGGATCTGAGGGCCGAACGGCAACGCCTAGACGACGTTTTCCGCCGCCTGACCGACAGCAGTAAGCCAACCGACAGCAGTAGCTCATGAGAGCCCTCCGTTCTCAAATCCGCACCGAGCTGGCACTGAGCTCACGGCAAGGCGAGCAACTCCTTGTCTCACTTGGCATTCCCCTGCTCATCTTGGTGTTCTTTTCCTCAATTGATCTGCTTCCAACAGGCACTGACGAGCCAATCGATTTTCTTGCGCCTGGAGTACTCGCTTTAGCCGTGATGTCGACGGCAATGGTCTCGCTCGGGATTGGTACCGGGTTTGAGCGCACCTACGGCGTTCTGAAGCGCCTTGGGGCCTCTCCTCTGGGGCGAGTCCGCTGGGTAACGGCAAAAATTGCAACCGTTCTGGTCATTGAAGTCATTCAGTGGGTAGTACTCATCAGCGCCTCGATCCTGCTCGGTTGGTCGCCGCCGCTCACCGGTTGGGCCTTAGCCATCGTCGGAGCGCTATTGGGAACTGCAGCATTTGGCGGGCTCGGGCTGCTGATGGCTGGAACCTTGCCGGGGCTCGCAACACTCGCTGGAGCAAACGGCCTCTACCTCATTTTGTTGCTGACCGGCGGAATGATCATTCCGCTCAGCGAACTGCCCGCACCACTTGCAGCTGTAGCCAAACTGCTGCCGGCAGCGCCCCTTGCTGAGATCATCATCGGGTCGCTAACCGTTGGCGGCAGTGTCGCTGGCTGGGCTTGGATCTCGCTTACTTGCTGGGCACTGATCGCTCCGCTGGCGGCAGCAGTCCTGTTCCGCTGGGAGTAGCTTCGGTGAGATCAGGTCCGGTGAGATCAGGTCCGCTGAGATCAGGTCCGCTGACAGCAGACTCAGTGGGAACTAGCTTGCCTCGAAACTTCGACTGATTCGCTTTGCTGTTGAGCGACCACTTGAAGAAGATCACTCCGATAATTCCCCACAGATAAAATCCCGTGATGATCTTCATCATGATTCCGGCAAGTTGCTGGTCCTCAACGGCGCTGAGTCCCCACAGTCGGGGATCATGGTTGTATCCCTGATAGAGCACCGCTTCTGCCGTTGTAAGAAATGCCGCAGGGATCGTCGGAATCACCGAGATCAGAAACACCATCACGATTTTGAGCGGCGGACCGACCTGTAGTTCAGGGATCGGACCACAGATACACATCCAAACAAGCAGCGAGGTAAACACAGCAAGCGAATGAACGCTGTAGTGAATCCACGCATTGGCCACAGAGTTGTTGACCACCCAAGCCGCATGCATGGCAGCGGTGAGAAACAAGTTCACTAGTAACGCAGGCGCAGGGCGCGCCCAGTAATAGACAAACCTCTTGAACCCGCCCTCACCAATGATCAGGCGAGCAAGCCAAGTCGGGGTGGCAAGAAGCATGACTGGCGGGAACACCACCATGAGCAACGAATGCTGCAACATGTGCAGTGCATACAGTCGCTGCTCTGCAAGATCATGCAGCGGAAAGTCGGTGGCTATCCAAAATACGAACACACCAAAGAAGAACCAGATCTTTTGATGCGCAGTAATCGGCGCCTCTCCAGCAGCTACAGCCTTTGGCTGAATCACCCGACTGGCGTAGACGCCAAACCCCAAGAGCGCTAGAACCAGCAACCACACCTCAAAGTGTGGACCCCATGCTGGGAAAGCGCTACTCAACATCAGCCACCGGGACAGTCTGCGCAGAACGGTGCAGGCGGATCAATCGGCGGGTTGTTGAAATGCGTCGTACCCGAATCACTCCAGAAGTTCATGACAGTCAGCGCTGCCCCATACACAAGGATTGCAATAATCATCCCCGCATAGAACGTTCTCTTTAGAAGCGGCGAGTCGAACTTCAGATGCATGAAGTACAGCGCCACCAAGAAGAACTTAATCACCATCAAGGTGAGCAGGACTGGAACGGCGATCTTCTTGGTGTCGGCGTTGAAGATGTCATCCCACCAATAGGTACTCACCTCTAGTGCGGTCAGCCCGACCAACAGGAAGAAGATTTTGAAGTACTGCCCATCGGTCGGACCATGGGTGTGATGCTCGCCCGGATTTACTGGGGAGTCATCATCAAGTTCGGTTACTGCTGCGCTCATTTAAGACTCCTCATGGGATGAGGTACACGATCGTAAAGATCAGCACCCACACAATATCGACGAAGTGCCAGTACAGGCCGACAACCTCTACTGCCTCGGCACGAATCCTCGTGCCGAAAGAGATCGCAAGCATTGACAACAACATGATCACACCGACTACTACGTGGACTCCGTGAAGCCCTGTGAGTGCAAAGAATGCCGAGGAAGCCACGTTCGAGGTGAAGCCAAGACCGTCGTTCACAACAAAGTTCGTGAACTCATAGATCTGACCACCCAAGAACAACCCGCCGAGCACTGCGGTTGAGGTCAACCACAAACGCAAGCGGGTGAGATCACCACGGATCACCGAGTTGACTGCAAGCACCATGGTGAGCGAACTCATCAACAAAATGAACGAGGTCATTGAGGTGAACGGAATATCGAAGTACTCCGACACCTTGTGCGTGTTACCGCTCAGTCCCGCGATCTCGCCTGGTCGGTTTTTGTAGATGAGGTACGTCGAGATCATCCCGCCAAAGAGCAGGCAGTCCGAGGCCAGGTACACCCACATACCCAGTTTCTCATTTGAGATACCAGTTGAAGTTGTATGGATGTCATCTGGGAATTCAACATCCTCTAGTGATTCATATGCGAGATCACTCATTGTGAGTCCCCCCCATCAGCAGTAACTCCGGCGGAACCAGCAGAGGCAGAGACAAGCTCGGACTCAGCGCTTTCACCCGCTTCAATCTCGGCCGCATCTGGCTCATCTGGGTCTCCATGATGATCGTCGTGACCATGGCTGGCATCTGGATCCGTGGCTGGTTCCATGACCCAACCGTAGATACCAGCAACGATGAGGATCACTCCTGGCACTGCCCACCAAAGGTTGAAGATCAACCCATAGCCGACTAGGGGCATGCCCAGCGCAAGCACGAGCGGCCAATACGAGGGTGAAGGTAGATGCACAGTCACCGGGTCACTTGACTCAACGACGTCCTCTGTCTTGGCAATTCGCACGAGACGTCCGTTTTCATCGTGGCCATACTTGCGATGCCAGAACTCGTCGAATTCCTCTACTACCGGAATCTCAGCGAAGTTGTACTCGGGGGCAGGAGAGGGGATCATCCACTCAAGACTGCGTGCATCCCATGGATCGGCCCCAGGATTGACAGGGTTCTTGCGGTGCTTGCGGTAGCTAAAGACCACGTTGCCCATAAAGACCAGCAGCGACAGAGCAATGATGAATGCCCCAGTGGTGGACACCATGTTCCACATGCTGAAACCTTGGTTCGAGGTGTAGGTATAGGTGCGGCGCATCATTCCCTGAAGACCAAGGATGTGCATGGGGCCGAAGGTCAGATTGAACCCAACCAGCATCAGCCAGAAGTGCCACTTGCCTGTTCGCTCACCAAGGAAGTGACCAAACATCTTTGGCCACCAGAAGTACAGCCCGCCCATCATCCCGAGCAATGCGCCACCAAAGAGCACATAGTGGAAGTGAGCCACGATGTAGTAGGTATCAGTCTGCTGGGTGTCGGCTGGAGCAAATGCGTGCGTCACGCCAGACAGTCCGCCGATTGTGAACATCCCAACTAGGCCGACCGAGAACAACATCGGCACGCTGAATTTCAGCCGTCCGCCGTACATGGTCGCCATCCAGTTCAGGATCTTCACTCCAGTTGGCACTGCAATGAACAGCGTAGAGAGTGAGAACGCAAGCACGGAAAGTTGGCCCATGCCAGAAGCGAACATGTGGTGAGCCCAGACACCCCAACCCATGAAGCCAATTGCGATTCCCGATCCAACCATGAACGGGTAGCCAAAGATTGGCTTGCGAGAAAATACGGGGATGATCTCTGACACCATGCCGAATGCCGGCAGCACCATGATGTACACCTCGGGATGACCGAAGATCCAGAACAGATGCTCCCACAAGAAGGGATCTCCGCCCTTGGAAGCATCAAAGAACGCCGCTCCAAACATGCGATCGAGGGTGAGCAGCAACAAGGCCACGGTGATGACGGGGAGTGCGAACACCAGCAATACCTGCACCACGAAGTTCATCCAGGTGAAGACGGGCATTTTCATCAGCGTCATGCCAGGGGCACGCATGTTGAGCACCGTTACGGTCAGGTTGACTGCAGAGACAGTGGAACCGATACCCATGATGAGTAGACCAATTGCGTAGAAGTCAATGCCTGTTCCCGGAGAGAACGTCACTCCCGCGTTCGGGGCGTAGTTGAACCACCCGCCATTTGCACCGCCGCCGAGCAACCAAGAGGAGTTAAAGAAGATTGCTCCGGCAAGCCAGATCCAAAGCGAGAGTGCATTCATCCTCGGGAACGACACATCCCGAGCGCCGATCTGCAAGGGAATCAGGTAGTTCGCAAAGGCCGAGGCCATGGGCATAATCACCATGAAAACCATGGTGACTCCGTGCATTGTAAAAACCTGATTGTACAAGTCGGCCGAGAGCAGTTGATTACCGGGAACCGACAACTGCAGACGGATCAGAAGCGCCTCAAAGCCACCCACAAGTAAGAAGAAAAACGAGGCAACGCCGTACATGATGCCGATCTTCTTGTGGTCCACGGTGTTAACCCAAGACCTCCAACCGGTATTTGCCTTTGGTCGTGCAAAAACGCCAAGCGGGCTCGGGGACTCTGTCGCTGCGGGTTCGTGCCCTGTGGTCAATTCGAGTGGCCGCTGATCTTCGATGATCGCCATCAGATCATCCCTTCTTTCGGTTCTGCTGAGTTTTCATACGTACACCATCTCGTTGTTCATATTGCTAATTGGCATGTACTTCTAGCTGGCATGTACTTCTTCGTCACTGAAACGGACTGCTGGAGTGTCTTTGCTACTTCAGGGTGAGGAGGTACGCCGTGAGCTGTTCAATCTGAGCTTCACTCAGGTTGTAGTTCGGCATTCCCTGATTGTTATTCGGATCCATTGGCTTGACCTCTTGTGGATTACGAAGCCAACGCTTGATGTTGTTGGTATCTGGCGTGCCTTCGGGGATGGCCTGTGCCACTGAGCCGCCGGACTCATACAGGGGCAAGAGCCCACCGACAAAGTGTTGTCGCATCATCATGTGAGTCAGGTTCGGAGCATTTCCCGATGCCATTGTGATTGCCACAGTCTTTCCGTAATCCGGATCTGGAACGGTGCTGTACGGATAGGGCGACTTTGAGGTTGGGGTAACTCCGTTAACTTGGTGGCAGTAGGAGCACTGAGAGACGAAGAGCGTTTGGCCCTGCACAGCAAGTTCGTTCTTCGGGTCAGGTTGGGCCGGCGCAGTAGTCATAGCGGTTAACCAGATCTGATAATCCGCTGGTGAAAGAGCCTTGACCTGCATTCGCATCAGGCCATGGGAAAGGCCGCAATACTCGGTGCACTGCCCCTCAAACATTCCCACCTCGTTGGCCTGCAAGATCACCTGATGGGTGCGGCCAGGAACGGCATCCATCTTGCCCGACAGAGCCGGAATCCAGAAGCTGTGGATGACGTCATTCGATTGAATCTTGAAGCGCACATCACGACCAACAGGGATTGCGGCCTCTGTGGCGGTGATGATGTCGGGAGCACCGTCGTTGTCTAGATCGTAACGGTATTCCCACCACCACTGCTGGCCGATCACCGTCACCTCGAGGGGGTCAGTGGCATCGTCCATCTGCAGAATTGTGTTGACGTTGAACACTGCAAGTACGGCGAGCAAAAGTGCTGGAGCAATTGTCCAACCAAGCTCAAGCTTGGTATTGCCGTGCAACTGCACGGGCTCGTCTTTGCCGTCTACATCGTCGGAACGCCGCCGGAAGCGAGTTACGACGAACACCAAGCCGATCTCAACGAGAAGGAAGACAATTCCGGCAATTGCGAACACCGGGATGATGAGATCCTGAATTGCCTGAGACTTGTTACCGCGCGGGCTCAACGTGGTAAGCGGACGGCCGACGGGGGATCCAATATTGGATACCAGCAAGTAGCCGAGCAGCAAGCAGACGACTAATGAGACTCCGGTGATGACATATGACTTGCGATTGTTCCGCACGTACAACCTCTCAGTACTCGACGGTCAAATGGTCGAGGCTCGTACTCTCGGTTAACCCTGAATGCCCGGTCAGGCCTGTAGTCAACGAGGAGATTCCTTCTTCGGTTCCTGAATGTTCTGACTCACGTGGTCCAGATATCCCTCCGGCGATTCCACCGGCAAGAAGTAGCACTGCACCAATCAGCAATGCTCCTACCAAGACCGACCGCTTGAGGTGTGGCCGGGAAGACAAAAACACTGCGACACCGAACACAATAACGGCCACCAGAATGATGACAATCGCGGCTCCGGTTTTTGATACGGCTAGCAGAATCCGAGACATCAAGAACACAATTGCTAGTGCACCCACGGTCGCCGCAATCGGGATCTCGATTGGGTACATGAGTTTCTTGCGAAGCGCAGAATTGGCGGCCGCATCATCGGTTGCACGCTCGGACCAAGCCCTGACCGTCCATTCCACGATGACTACCACGAGACCCAAGCAGCCGACAGCTACGAGGATGCCAGATACGGCGAGCCCAACGATGATGAGTCCTGCCGAGAAGGCACCAACGATTGGCCAGTAGCTGAGTCCCTGAGGAGTCACGACTCGCAGGTCCGCATTGTCTGAGGTAGTCCCTGGGCCCTGAATCTGAATGAGCGCTTCGGCATCGCCATCACGGAATGCTGTAAGGAAGCCACCAATTGCGGCCATCAGGCCAGCGAATGCCAACAAGATGGAGTAGCCAATCTGGTCTCCCACCCAGCCCTTATAACCAAAGGTGAGGGGACCAACAATGCTGTTGACCAAGCCGCCGCTGCTCAGCACTGCGCTGATCCCACCGTTGTTCGATGCGCCGGTAATCATGCCGTAGGCAAACGCCATCAACAGCCCGACCGCTGCTGCACCATAGAAGTATTTTGATCCACGAGTAATCATCTATCAGCTCACTTCTGGATGTAGACGGCGAACCAGATCACCGCATAGAGAGCAACCCCGGCGTACCAGAAGACTGCTGCGGCTCCGATGCCGTCGGGCTGACGGCTTGAATACTGACCGCCGAGCGTGCGAAACGCCATCAGCAGTAAGAAGATAAGACCTGCAACGACCATTGCGAGATGACCAATGGTGACTGCATAGAACAGCGGACCTTCAGGCTGAGTTATTGCAATGCCTGCCTCTTTAAACAAGAAGGTGCTCTGGTTGACAAACGCAATGCCCAAGAGCATCGTCACTCCGAGCGCCAAGTAGGTGTGATAGCGGTCGTCTCTACTGATTGACCACACAGCCCACTGCATGGTGACAACAGACATCACCATGGTCAGCATCTGCATGTTGGGTTGAGTCAGGGCAATCTGATTGTCTGCTAGCCAAGCAGTGCCGGCCGCATCACGAGTGGCTAAGTAGTTGCCGATCAGCGTGAGTAAGCCCATCGCAACTCCGGCAGTCACAAACACGGTGCCGAAAATCAGTTCACGTCGACGCGGCATGGTCGGCGGCATCGCTGCTGTTGTGGTCACCGCAGCCTCTGGGCTTTCTGGTGGACTAGTCACCTCGGGGGGTGACATGGTTGCAGTGTCTGACATTAGTTGTCCTCCTCAACGGCTTCTCCGGTGGATCGGAAGTCAAGCAACGGATAGGGGCTGGCCACAATTGTGCGCAAAAGGACTGCGTGGTCTTGAGCTGAGAGCTCGGTCGCAGCCCACTCAAGGGTGAGTCCGGCGGATCCGCTTTCGGCAGGCTCTGCAGAATTTCCCCGGCTCGTGACAAGTGCCATCATCAACCCGAGGAGCGCACCAAGAGCTAGCAAGGATGCAGCTGCTGCTACCCAGACGTTAAAGAACGATCGGTTGAGACCAAACCCGGTGATTCCCTGAATCAAGAATACTGTTCCGAGTAGTCCACCTCCGATCAGGCCGGCAGTCATTGAAGCACCTGCAATGGCGTTCGGAGCGGAAGCTCGAAGCACTACCCGAGACCAAGCAGAGAGTGCAGCAAGCCCGCCGACGAAAGCTGCGCTGAGCAAGAAGACCCCTTGCGCCCAGCCAAGTCCAGCAGCCTCGAAGCTAAACAAGGTTGACGAACCCGTGGTATTGAGCGCCTCAAGAACCCCAGAGAGCAGGCCCCCAAGCAGCAGCAGGAAGGCAAACAGCACACCGATAAGGCCCGGAGTGACGACAGGTTTTTGGTGACGCAGTGTGTCGGCGACCAATCCCAGCAAACCCAGAACCGGCACTGCAGCAAGTGCAACGAACGCGATCCACAGAATGTTTTCTCTTCCGCCAGCCGTTTGCGACCAGGCCCCAAATGAGAACACGCCATACATGGCGATGAGGGCTTGAACCGTTCCGTATCGGGCAAACCGGCGACCGCAGGCCTGAGCGACAAGGTCGCAGCAGATTCCCAGCACAGGGATGGCCAGCATGTAGACCGCTGGTGCTCGCAAGAACCAAGAGACACCAGCGCTATAGCGCAGGGCTAGTCCAGCAGCGTTTGCCTGGCTGATCTGGCCAAGAAACACATGTGCAACGGTCGAGCCGAAGGTAAGAATCCAAATCGGGGCAGCAACCAGCATGGACCAAGAGAAGAAGGGCACCTTTGACAGGCTCATACCCACTGGTCGGTGCGAGAGCACTGTGGTCGCAACGCAGGCTGCGCCGAGTGAGAGTGCAATCATCATTGCACCCATCGAGAGCATCCCGAGTCGGGCAGCTTCTAGCTTGGCTCCCCCAACCCCGCCGTCAAGTGGGACGCTGATGATGAAGATGGCGGCAGAGATCAGCCATGCCCACAAAGACAGTGCGGCAGCGCGTGGGAACGCTATGGCCTCGGAGCCAACTTGCATGGGAACCAAACAGATAGCAAGTCCGAGCAGTAGCGGCAGTGCCCCTATAAGCACCATTGCCACCAACGCGCTGCTCCACAGAGGGTCAGACACGTCAAGGGGTCCGCTCGAACCCAATGCTGTGAGACCGCCGACTGCCAAGGCGCCGGCGGAGACTGCCATGAGGAGGAGCGAACTCAGGATGAATGTTCGGCCGATCGCCTGATGCTCACCTGTTCCCATCACTCGTTCAAGAGCAGTCGGGACAGGTGGGCCTGCTGTTGCAGCAGGGTTGTCGGAGGTAGATCGAGTGTCAGTCAGTGTCATGTGTGTCGTGCCCTCGTGAGGCTCCCCCGCAGGAGAATTCCTCAACCAAGATCGTTATTTTCTGTACCTAGAGGGTATTCCTAGGCACAGCGGTCCAACCGCTGAGGCTTGACCTTACATCGGCCATCGGCCGCCAAAGAAAACCCTCAGCTCACCATCCGTTGCGAAGCAGTACGTCAACCGCCATTACTGCAAATAACAAAGTGATGTAAGTGATTGAAAAGGTGAAGAGTCGGATGGCTTTGGCGGGGGATTCCGTACGCCTGACATCCACTGAAAACCAGATAAACAGTGCCCCCAGCACCACGGCAGAGACGAAGTACAACGGACCCATTTCTGCTGCCCACCCAAAGAGCAGCGAGCACAAAAACACCAGTACGGTGTAGACCAGCATTTTTGTCGTGGTCTGACGAAAACTTGCCACGACGGGCAGCATCGGCACTTCTGCCCGTGCGTAGTCCTCTCGGTATTTGATTGCTAGGGCCCAGAAATGTGGTGGGGTCCAAAAGAACATCAGCGCAAACAGAGTGAGCGGTGCGAGGCTAAAGGTTGCCGAAATGGAGTCAGTTACTGCTGCGTAGCCAATAAGAACTGGGATACAACCGGCGGCGCCACCGATGACGATGTTCTGGGCTGAGGTGCGCTTGAGCCACAAGGTGTAAACGAAGACATAGAACAAACAGGCAGACAGACCGAGCACTGCCGAGAGTGGATTGACGATGACCCAGAGCCAAACAAAGGCAAGGGCCTCGATTCCCACAGCAAAGGTGAGCGCAGCCCGTGGAGTAATTAGCCCCGTAACGAGCGGCCGCTCTTTGGTTCGGTCCATCACTGCATCGATGTCTCGATCCACATACATATTGATTGCATTTGCCCCGCCCGCTGCTAGCGAACCGCCAATCATCGTGGCCAACATCAGCCAGAGCGGCGGCATCCCACCCTCTGCAACCACCATGGTGGGAATCGTGGTGACCAAGAGAAGTTCAATGATGCGCGGTTTGGTCAGCGCGACGTAGGCAGACACTCGGGTGCCTAGAGAAATTGGGTGAGAAAGGGCCGGCGCAACCATGACGTCTCTACGCTACGTCCCACAGAGCCGCGCGAGCCAACGCGGGACAAGAAGTTCAGATTGGCTTGGTCTGTGAAGGGGAAAGAGCCATCACCCTGTTCTAATCTTGGCCAGATGAGCTTGGCTGTCTGGGCAAAAATCCTGTGAGCAACAACACCGTGAGCATGACAAGCACCGACAATCCGGATAGCCCAATTAGTCCCGCTGAACGCTTCACGCTCTCTGCTGCGAGGTATCGCCAAGTAGCAATTGTTGCGCTTGCGCTCATCGGCATCATCGTGGTGACTGGTGCAGCAGTTCGCTTGACTGGCTCGGGGCTGGGTTGCGAGGACTGGCCAAACTGCTCGAATGGTGAGCTCGTCGAATTTGGCAATCCAAACCAAACCATCGAACAGCTCAACCGACTCTTTACTGGTCTGGTTTCGGTTGCAGTCATTGCGGCAGTGCTCGGGTCGCTTCGCCGGCGGCCTTATCGGCGCGATTTGGTTTGGTGGTCGGCGGGCCTAGTAGCGGGCGTGATCGGTCAGATTGTTTTAGGTGGAATCACGGTGCTCGTGGATCTGCACCCAGCGGCAGTTGGCGGACACTTTGTCCTGTCCATGCTGCTGGTATCCGATGCAACTGTCCTGGTGTGGAAAGCCAGCCACGACCCCGGCCCCACTCGCCCCCGGGTGTCTCGGGCAAACCTCAACCTGTCTCGAATCGCGGTAGCTACTGCCGCGTTACTGATGATCACCGGTCCACTCGTGACGGGCAGCGGCCCTCACGCCGGGGACGCGAAGTCTCCACGGTTCGATCTGCTCATTCCCGATGTAGCCCGAGTGCACAGCATCAACATGTGGATCTTCTTGATAGTTACGGTTGTTCTGTTGCTGCGGCTCGGTAGGGCACAGACCTCTGCAGACATTCTCCGACGTGGCTATTACCTACTCTTGGTGATTGTGATTCAGGGAGGGATTGGCTACACCCAGTACGAGCTTGGGATTCCGGCCGGCCTTGTTCTTGCACATATCGCTGGAGCAACGCTGCTTGTGGGCACGGTGTTGTGGTTTCATCTTGGACTATCCGGCGTTCAAGCGACAGACTCAACTCCCCTATGAGAACCGCGCCACTATGAGCACCACTGCGCCCCTTGAGGTTATGGAACCCGACACGGGCAGCGACGCTGAGACCGACGCGCCCTGGGTTGTGCTTGTTTGGAACGATCCCATCAATCTGATGTCGTATGTCACCTTCGTTCTGCAGAAACTCTTCGGCTATTCCAAAGCCGAGGCAGACAAACTCATGATGCAAGTTCATACCGAGGGCAAGGCCGCTGTCTCACACGGCACGCGCTCCGAGGCTGAGCGAGATGTGTTTCGACTTCACGAACATGGTTTATGGGCGACCATGCAACAGGACTGAGAGCAAACAAGATGGGCCTGTTAGACGGTGTGTTTGATCCACCATTCAGAAAGCGGCGCAACGGCCGCTACACAGTCAATCTCTCCGAGGGAGAGCGTCAACTCATTGAAGATCTTGTAATTGACCTCCGTGAGCTCCTGACGACCGATAGTCCAATGCTGCAGAGACTCTTTCCGCCGCCCTACGGTGAGAATGAGGAACGAAATCAGGGTTACTCAGCTCTGGCTGGATCCGAGTTGGTTGAACGCAAGTTTGCTTCGCTTGATCTTGTCACCAACACAATCTCGGCAGAGGATTTATCCGAGGACGAGGTCGAGGCTTGGATGCGGTCCATCAACGATATCCGCCTAGTACTCGGGACCGTCTTGAACGTGTCGGAAGAGAAAACGTTCGAGACAGCGGACGAGGCTACGCAGTCGCTCCATGACAGCTACGAGTACTTGGGCATGCTCCTTGAACGCATCATTCGGTCGTTATCGAGTTGAGCTGATCCCAAGTAAAAAGGACAGTTCGGCTCGCCGTCTTTGGACCTCTGCGTGCTGCCTGCTACTGTCGCAAAGTCCTCCCATGGGATGAGCCCCCATCGTCCAGCGGCCTAGGACGCCTGCCTTTCACGCAGGTAACACGGGTTCGAATCCCGTTGGGGGTACGCAGTACCAAAGCAATTCAGCAATATGTAAGGACAGCAGTACCGAATACAGCAGTACAAGCAATCGATAACAAGTAAGTAACATGTTTAGTTCGTGGTCCCGTGGTGCAGCCTGGAG